>ERZ772772.9-NODE-9-length-136393-cov-11.239295_pt1 | contig 136393 bp, 128 predicted proteins | sample MGYA00511484_ERZ772772 | MGnify/ENA primary metagenome ERZ772772 (study PRJEB29015, sample SAMEA2737913) | human oral metagenome | biome: human oral; feature: human-associated habitat; material: dental | place: China | collected 2088 ... | reverse complement strand
TGCAAAGCATGCAGCTGACAGCTACTAATCGGTCGAGGGCTTATCCATAGTCGGAATGAATCGGATCTTGACAAAATATTTTACCGGATGATATGATTCAGATATTCAGTTTATGCCTCTATAGCTCAGTCGGTAGAGCACGCGGCTGTTAACCGCGGTGTCGTTGGTTCGAGTCCATCTGGAGGCGCTATGTTATGGCGAAGTAGCCAAGTGGTAAGGCGTGGGTCTGCAACACCCTGATCACCGGTCCGAATCCGGTCTTCGCCTCTTTTTCCTGTATATGTCCTTGTTTGAGTCTCCATGAGCTCTGCCTCCTTCAGAGCCGCTGTGATATGCTTGAGCAGGAGATGCGGCAGGAGAGCAAGGCGCCATGGTCAAGTGGTTAAGACACCACCCTTTCACGGTGGTATCACGAGTTCGAACCTCGTTGGCGTCAGAAAGGTCTCAGAATGACTATATAGTCATTTTGGGGCTTTTGTTGTATTATATGCTGTATCCTCTGCCGCTCTGCTGTTTCGTTTTCCGCGGCCTTTCAGCCCGGAAATTTGCGCTGCGGGCAGATCCTCTGTCAGAGGCGCTCACGAAAGTGAGATTTTCCATGACACCTTGGGGCTTTTTGCCGATATCCTGCGATCGGAGGTTATATGTCTCTTCGTCAGTCGCTTTTGCCGCTTCTTTACCGGGCGGCTCCGGATTATCTTTCCGGGGAGGAACTCGCCCTGAGGCTTTCCTGCAGCCGGGCCGCGGTCTGGAAATGCATCGAGAAGCTCCGCGGGGAGGGCTATCGCATAGAGGGGATGAAAAACAGGGGCTATCGTCTGAAAGCGGGAGAGGGGCAGCCTCTTTCGGAGGAGCTGATCGCCGCGATGCTCGGGGGAGGGGTCTCCGTAGAGGTGGAGCCGGAGCTTAGCTCCAGCAATGATGTCTTGAAAAAACAGATTCTCTCGGGGACTCTGAAGCCGCCTGCCGTGCTTCTCACCGATTATCAGAGTGCGGGGAAGGGAAGGCTTGGGCGAAGCTTTTTTTCTCCGAAGGGAGACGGCCTTTATCTGAGTCTCTATCTGAAACCGGGAGGCCTTGTTTCTGACAATCTGATTCTGACGGCGCAGGCAGCTGTCGCCGTCTATCGGGCCGTCCGCGAGGTCTCGGGAATCTCCCTTTTCATCAAGTGGGTCAATGATCTCTACCTGGGAGGGAGGAAGGTCTGCGGCATCCTCTCCGAGGGACAGGCGAATTTCGAGACGGGGGAGCTCGACTTTGCGATCGTGGGGATCGGCCTCAATCTCTATGAGCCGGAGGAGGGCTATCCCCGGGAGATCCGCGGAAAGGCGGCCTCCCTTCTGGGGAGGCGCTCCGAGGGGCGGGGGATAGACAGAAATCTGCTCGCGGCCCGCATTGTCGAAAGGCTCATCGAGCTCGGAAAGGAGAGAGAGCTGCCCGAGGACTATCGGACGAGAAATATCGTTTTGGGGAAGGAGATCATCCTTTCAGAGGGAAAAAGCAGGAGAAAGGCGAGGGCGCTCTCGATTCTTCCGGATGGGAGACTGGAGATCCTCGAGGAGGACGGAAGCCGCAGTACGCTTGTCTACGGTGAGCTGTCTGTGAAGCTGGAAGAGGGGGATAGAGGAAATGACTCGTAGGAGACGGAGAAGGACGGGACGGCAGGAGGATCGGGAGACGATGGCCTTCGGGGACATTGTGCGGGTCTGCATAGCAATCGTATTTTTGCTGCTCGCCGTCTTCGCGGTTATTTTTGTCGTAAAAAATGTGAGCGGCTTTGCTTTTCCGGATCTGAAGCTCAGTAAGGCGGAGAGCAGTGAGGAGAAGACTCCGGAGACCATTCAGGCAAAGAGCAGCGGGGGAGAGACGGAGTCCTCGGAGAAAAGGGAGGCGGAAAGCAGCAAAGAGAGTACAGGGAAGAGCTCGGAAGCGGAGAGCCGGACCAAAGCGGAGGAATCCGCGAGGGAGACGGACTCGGAAGAAGATGCGGAGAAAGGGACGCTCGCGGAGGAAAAACCGAAGGCCTCGGAGAGCCGGAAGAGCGGAAGCGGGGAAGAGAAGAAGGACGCCATTGAGGCGAGCGACCCGAGTAAGGCGGCAGAGAGCGGAAAGTCCTCGGAGCCGCAGAAGACGAAGTCCTCGGATGCGGGAAAGTCTCAGAGCGCCCCGAAGGAGAGCAGTGGAAAGACAAAGGAGAGCGCTGTGATCGGGGAATCTCCGACTGCGGCGAAGGAGTCCGGCTCTGAGATCGCGGTCCGCGAGGGACCGAAGGGAACTTAGGGAAGGAGCTATGATCTATTATCTTATGGGAAAGTCCGCCAGCGGAAAGGACACGATCTGCCGCGCCCTCCGGAAAGAGCGGCCGGACTGGAAGCTACTTATCCCCTATACGACCAGGCCGATGAGAAGCGGAGAGAGAGAGGGAGCGGAGTACCATTTCGTATCGGAGAGGGAGCTTCAGAGACTGCGGGAGGCGGGGAAGATCCTGGAGGAGCGCTCCTACGAGACCGAATTCGGCATCTGGCGCTATGCCAGTGTGGATGACGGGAGGATCGGGCGAGCGGGCGGAGGAGATTATCTCCTTATCGGGACCTTGGAAAGCTATCGAAAACTCCGCGGGAGATTCGGAGGGGGACAGCTCTTTCCTCTTTATCTTGAGCTTCCGGAGGAGCTTCGCCTGGAGAGGGCCCGGAGGAGGGAGGAGGAGCAGGAGAAGCCGAGCTGGGCTGAGTTTTGGCGGCGCTTTTCCCTCGACGAGCAGGATTTCTCGGAGGAGAAGCTCCGGGAGGCCGGGATTGTCAGGCGCTACCGGAATCTGGAATGGGAGGCTTGTGTCAATGAAATCCTTGCGGATACCGCTTCATAAGGTCAGAAACGCCTATCTTTTGATCGGAGAGGAGAGGGAGCAGCTCTATGAGGCTGCTCTTCGCTTTGCGGAGGAGCTCCTTCAGAGGGAGGGAGGAGAAGAAGAGCCGCTGTGGAAGAGACTCTCCTATCCCTCAAAGGAGGAGTGGAGGGAAAGCGTTCGAAAGCGGATTCGCGCCGGAGAGCATCCGGATCTCTTTCGCCTTCTGCCGGATAAGCCGGAGGGGCATCCGAAGATGATCAGTGTCGATAATATCCGCAGAAATCTGGTGGACAGCGTGGAGATCCGCCCCTACGAGGCGGAGTATAAAATCTATATCATCATAGATGCGGATAAGATGAATGCGCAGGCACAGAATGCTCTCCTAAAGACCCTGGAGGAGCCGCCCGAGTATGCCGTGATTTTGCTTCTTTCCGGCGGGAGGGAGGCCTTCCTTCCGACGGTGCTCTCCCGGCTCATCGAATTCTCCGGGGGGGAGAGGGATGCGAGAGAGCGCTTTCTGTCCTTTTACGAAGAGGAATGGGCGAAGGAGTTCTCCGATTTTCTCCCGGGGATCAAAGAGAAAGCTCCCTCGGAAATTCTCCGTTTTCTAAAGGAGCATCCGGAGGAAAAGCTGCCGATCCGGGAGCTTTTCTCCTTTCTTGAAATTATTTTGCGGGATGTGCTATGCTATAAAAGTACAAAGCGGCAGGAGCTCCTCTATGCGAGAGAGATCTCCGGGACCCTCATCCGCATGGCCTCGGACTTTGATTATTCGGAGCTTGGAAAAATTACGGATGAGCTTGCGAGAGATGTCCGGGAGCTCTCCCTGAATGTCAACAGAGAGCTCCAGCTGGAGCAGCTTCTATTTTCGATGGGAAGGCGGGAAGAGGGACAGCCTGGGGGTCCCGGGAGAACGATATGGTGATGGTAATCGGAGTGAGATTTCAAACGGCGGGGAAGGTCTACTATTTTTCGCCGGGAGAGAATGAGTTCAGCCGGGGAGAGTATGCGATCGTTGAGACGGCCCGGGGGGTGGAATACGCCTTTGTCGTCCTTGGGAACCGGGAGCTCCCGGAGGATAAGATCGTTCCGCCTCTGAAGGCGGTCATACGAAAGGCCGGCGCAGAGGATCGGGAGAGGAAGGAGGAGAACAGCCGTAAGGAAAGAGCGGCCTTCCAAGTCTGCCAGGAGAAGATCCGCCGCCACGGACTGGAGATGAAGCTCATCGATGTCGAGTATACCTTTGACCGGGGAAAGCTGCTCTTTTATTTCACGGCGGACGGACGGATCGATTTCCGGGCCCTTGTAAAGGATCTTGCGGCGATCTTCCGGACGAGGATTGAGCTCCGTCAGGTCGGAGTCCGGGATGAGACGAAAATCCTCGGGGGCTACGGCATCTGCGGGCGCCCGCTCTGCTGCCACAGCTATCTGCCGGAGTTCGCCCCGGTCTCGATCCGCATGGCGAAGGAGCAGGGGCTCTCCTTAAATCCCAGCAGCATTTCCGGGGTCTGCGGGAGACTCATGTGCTGCCTGAAGAATGAGGAGGAGGTCTATGAGTTCTTGAATTCGAAGCTCCCCTCCCTCGGGGATTATGTGACGACGCCGGAGGGGCTGCGCGGGGAGGTGAGCTCGCTCTCTGTCCTGAATCAAAGGGTCAAGGTGATCGTCGATCTGGAGAGGGAGGATGAGAAGGAGCTTCGGGAATACGCGCTCTCAGAGCTGAAGTTCAGACCCGGAAAGAAGAAGTCTCCCCTTCGAAAGGGCGGGAAGAAGGAGGAAGCGAGGGAGAGTGGCGGAGAGGATTGATGATCTTTTGTGCCGGGGCTTTCGCATCATTCAGGACAGCGAGGGCTTTTGCTTTGGAATGGATGCGGTGCTGCTCGCAAATTATGCGCTTCCCGCGGTGAGAGAGGGTTCTCAGCTTCTGGACCTCGGGACCGGAACCGGGGTCATCCCCCTTCTTCTGTCCGCGAAGACAAAGGCGCGGAGGCTCTACGGCCTGGAGATTCAGAAGAGCGCCGCGGATCTCGCCGAGCGCTCGGCGGCTCTAAACGGGCAGGAGGGGCGGATTCAGATCCTCCGAGGAGATATCCGGAGAATCCGCGACTTTCCCCTCGCCTCCCGCATGGATCTCGTCTTCTCCAATCCGCCCTATCTAAAGAGCGGGATCCGAAGTAAAGGGGAGGGGCGGCAGATCGCAAGGCATGAGATTTTATGTAGCTTTCGCGATGTCGCTGTGGCCGCTTCCTATCTGCTGAAAGCCTCCGGCAGGTTCTTCCTGGTACACAGGGCGGAGAGGCTTACGGATATCGTCTCCGATCTTCGGGAGAGCGGGCTGGAACCGAAGCGCCTTCGCATGGTGCATTCCAGGGCGGGAAGAGAGGCGAAGCTCCTTCTCTTAGAGGCGGTAAAGGGCGGGCGGCCGCAGCTTCATGTCGAGCCCCCGCTCATCGTCTACGAAGAGGGGGGAGTCTATACGGAGGAGCTTCTCTCCCTCTACCGCGGGGAGGCATATCTTTAAAAGGATATTATCTTTTTATGGGGGCTGTGCAGGAGGGAAGCATTGTGCTACTCTCAAGGAGTAAAGCCGATTTCGGGAGGACCGGAATTTTATCCGGATCTTTTGGGAAGCCGCGGGGACTCGACTCTTTTTGCGGCGCGGAATCGGCGGTCTGCCGGGGGAGCCAGAGGATGGACGGAGCCTACAGAAGCACAGTGCGTCGGCTCCCCCGAAATTTTCGGTCCTGCCTCCGGCTTTTCAAAAGCGGCTGCGGAGAAAGAAGCGGCGGCTATCTTCATTCCTTCAGGAGGATTTATGGATCTTACGTTTACGAGGCCCTTGGCCGAACAGTCGTCTGAGATTGCACCTTATTTTTCCCTTCGCCCCAATAAGAGCTGTGACAGCGGCGCGCTGGACACCTATCTCTGGGCGGAGTATTACAATACAAAGATATGCATCATAAAGGACAGGGCCCTTCTTACCATAATGCAGAACGGGGAGGAATATTTTGCGGCGATGCCCTATTGCCGGGAGGAGGATCTGAGGGAGTATTTTGAGCTCACGAAGCGCTATTTCAACGAGGTTTTGAAAAAGCCTTTGAAGATCTACCTCGCGGATGAGGAGGCTGTCACGGCGCTTTCTCTCATGGAGGATGAGAATTTCATCGTAAAGGAGGAATTTGATTTCAAGGACTACCTCTATGATGCGGAGGAGCTCCGCAGCCTGCCCGGCAAGAAGTTCCATAAGAAAAAGAACCTCGTCAATAAATTCATGAGAGAGTACGAGGGGAGATGGGAATACCGCACGATCCGCTGCGAGGACAAGCTTTTGGTCTGGGATTTTCTGGACCGCTGGTATGAAGAGAGGGCAGAGACCGAGACAGAGGGAGAGGTGAGCCTGGAGTACGAGGTGAAGGGGATTCATGAGGTTTTGCAGAATTGCTTCCTGATCGAGCACAGGATCGGCGGGATCTTCATCGACGGGAGACTCGAGGCCTTTTCCATCGGGGCTTATAATCCGAGGGAGAGGATGGCCTGCATCGACATCGAAAAGGGAAACCCGAGGATTCCGGGTATTTACCAGATTATAAATCAGCAGTTTTTGCTCCATGAATTTCCGGAGGCGAAGATCGTAAATCGGGAGGATGATGTGGGACTGCCCGGTCTTCGGAAGGCAAAGGAGAGCTATAATCCGATCGGCTTTGAGAGGAAATATATGGTGCTGCAGAAGGACTTTGCGGGCTATGAGAAGGAGCTGACGGATCAGTATGAGGCGGAGGTCAGGCAATATGGCTCGGACGCTCAGGATACTTAATACAGAGGAGGAAAAGCGGAGGACGACAGCGCTCTACCGGAGATGCTTTCCGGAGGACTCCGAGGCCTTCGTGGACTTTTACTACCGGGAGCGCTGCCGCGGCAATCGGATCCTGAGTATAGAGGAGGAGGGAGAAGTCCTCTCCATGCTTCACTTAAATCCCTACCGGATCTCGCTTTTTTCCCGGGAGACAGAGATCAGCTATGTCTATGCTGTTGCGACAGAGGAGCGATTCCGGAGGCAGGGCATGATGCGGATGCTTCTCCAGGAGGCCTTCCGGATTCTGAAAAGGGAGAGGGTGCCGCTTTCCTACCTGATTCCCGTGGAGGAGGCGATCTATACGCCCTTTGGCTACGAGACGGTCGGGAGACTTCAAAGGGAGCGGCATATCAGCGAGGAGAGGCTTCGGGAATACAGCCTTTACTGCATCCGGGACAGTGCTTACCAAAGGCTCATCGCCGGGGAGGAGCGTTTGGAAAACGGAGCCGGGGAGGGACTCCCCGAGGATCCCAAAATCATGATGAAAATCACGGATCCGGATCGTTTCTGCGAGCTCAGCGGTCTTTCGGAAAAGAGAGATGAGGCGGACTGCCTCGACTGGCTGAAAAAGCAGAAGATCTATATCTCGGAGGACATCTGATGAGAGAATTTTTCCCGGGGGAGATCCTTCTCCTGAAGAAGAAGCATCCCTGCGGGGAGAACAGCTGGGAGCTGATCCGGGTCGGCGCGGACCTGAAGCTTCGCTGCCGGGGCTGCGGACATCTTCTCATACTGCCCAGGCGCCGTCTTGGGAAGCTTCTTCAGAGAGAGAATGAGGCGGAGGGGAGGGAGAGATCGGGGCTGAGGGAAGAGCCGCGGAAGGAGAAAGGACGCATCCCCGAACAGGGGAAAGATGAGAATTAGCTTGCGGAAAGCTCTGAAAACTGATAAGATATCAGACTGTATCGAAAATCCTTGCTTTCACAGAGAGTGTGAAGGCCGGAGACCACAAGGAGGAAAGGCAGATGAGCCAATACGAATTATGTGTCGTCCTGAGCGCAAAGCTCAGCGATGAGGAGCGAGCGGCCGCCATTGAGAAGATCAAGGAATATATCGGCCGCTACAATGGTGTCGTGGGAGAGAAGATCGAGGAGTGGGGCAAGAAGAGGCTGGCCTATGAGATCCAGCATATGAAAGAGGGCTACTACTACTTCATCCCCTTCACCGGGGATCGGAACACCCCGAACGAGCTCGAGAATCAGGTCCGCATCATGGAGGCGGTCATCCGCTATCTTGTTGTGAAGCCGGAGGAGAAGCTCGTGGCCGCAAAGGCAGAAGAGGAAAAGGCAGCTGCAGAGACAGAGACAGAGTAAAACGCGGGCGGAAAGCGAGCAGATATGAACAGAGTCATCCTAATGGGCAGATTGGTGAGGGATCCCGAGATCCGGTATTCGCAGGGCGAGAACAGTCTGGCGATCGCGAGGTATACGCTCGCGGTGGACCGCCGGGGCCGGAGGAACCAGGACGGCAATCAGCCCACGGCGGATTTCATCCGCTGTGTAGCTTTCGCGCAGAGAGCGGAATTCGCGGAGAAGTATATGCATCAGGGCATGAGGATGCTGATCTCCGGGAGTATCCAGACGGGAAGCTACCAGAATAAAGAGGGGCAGACGGTCTATACAACGGACGTAATTGTGGATGATCAGGAGTTCGCCGACAGCAAGGGACAGGGCGGCGGGACGTATCAGAACCGCGGCACAAATTCCTACCGCAGCGATTCCTCCGGAGAGGGAGGAAGCGGAGTCGGCGATGGATTTATGAATATACCCGACGGGGTAGAGGATGAGGGACTTCCCTTTAACTGATAAGGGAGAGGGGGCCTTCACCGGGAAGGGAGCGGCTTGGCCGCCCGGAATGAAGGAGGAAGATATGGCATTTCAGAAGTCAGATAGAAGCGGCTCCGCGAGGCCGAGAAGAGGCGGCGGATTCCGGAGCAGAAGAAAGGTCTGTGTGTTTTGCAGTGATAAGGCGAAGCCCGTGGATTTCAAGGATATCGCCACGCTGAGGAAGTATATCTCCGAGAGAGGAAAGATTCTTCCCAGAAGGATCACGGGTACCTGCGCGACGCATCAGAGAGCGATTACGACTGCGATTAAGCGCGCGCGTCATATCGCACTGCTTCCGTATCAGGTTGACTGAGGCGGATGCGGACGGAGAGAGCTGCCGATGGCGGCTCTTTTCTTTATCCAGGCGGATGCAGGGACAGGCGGGGAAAAGCATGTTTTTTTGGAATGTCAGTTATTTCATGTTGCCGCAGCTATAACGCGGTGCTATAGTATGGGTCTGATGCCAAGAGTGATTCTGCGAAGTACTGCCCTCTTTCCCGCTCACGGAGAAATGTGTCATAAGGCCCGGTATCCGCTTCCGGAAGTAAAGCGCGGGAGGAGTGCTTTGACTGCGGGATCACAGGCATAGGCAAAAGACGGGGATACCGGGGAGAAAAAGGAGGAAGAGCCATGTCCTATGTCAATGAAGTCTATGAGATGCTCCAGAAAAAACATCCCTATGAGGCGGAATTTCTGGAGGCCGCAAAGAGGATCCTGGATTCCCTCACTCCGATTGTGGATGCCAATGAGGATCTTTACCGGAGGAATGCCCTCCTTGAGCGATTTGTGGAGCCGGAGCGGATTGTGAGCTTCCGGGTCCCCTGGACCGATGATCAGGGGAAAAATCATGTCAACCTCGGCTACCGCGTACAGTTCAATTCCGCAATCGGCCCCTATAAGGGAGGCCTTCGCTTTCACCCGACGGTGAATCAGTCGATCCTGAAGTTTCTCGGCATGGAGCAGATTTTGAAGAATTCTCTGACGGGGCTTCCGATCGGAGGCGGAAAGGGAGGGGCCGATTTCGACCCCCACGGCCGATCCGACGCGGAGGTGATGCGCTTCTGCCAGAGCTTCATGACAGAGCTCTATAAATACATCGGAAAGGATGTCGATGTCCCCGCCGGGGATATCGGAGTCGGCGGAAGAGAGGTCGCCTATCTCTACGGGCAGTATAAGAGGATCACGAATCTCTATGAAGGGGTTCTGACCGGAAAGGGACTGAGCTTCGGGGGATCCCTGGCGAGACCGGAGGCCACGGGCTATGGCCTGATCTACATCACGGAGGAGATGCTGAGAGCGGCCGGGGAGGAGCTGAAGGGGAAGAGCGTCGTCGTCTCCGGCTCCGGAAATGTCGCGCAGTATGCGATCCAGAAGGCACAGGAGAGGGGAGCGCTCGTGCTGAGCTGCTCTGATTCCGACGGCTTTATCTATGACCCGGACGGGATCAAGCTGGACCTTCTCTTTGAGATCAAGCAGAAGCGCCGCGGCAGGATCCGGGAGTATGCGGAGAAGGCTCCGGGGTCGGAGTATCATGCGGGGGAGAAGCCCTGGTCGGTAAAATGCGATATCGCTCTTCCCTGTGCCACGCAGAATGAGATCAACGGAGAGGATGCGAAGAAGCTCCTCAAAAACGGATGCACTGTCGTCGCGGAGGGCGCAAATATGCCAAGCGATGCGGAGGCGATTGACGCCTACCTTGCCGCAAAGATCCTCTATATGCCCGCAAAGGCGGCGAATGCGGGAGGAGTGGCGGTCTCTGCTCTCGAGATGAGCCAAAATTCCGAGAGGCTCTCCTGGAGCTTTGAGGAGGTCGACAGCAGGCTTAAGGATATCATGGTCAATATCTATAAGAATGTGTCCGCGGCTTCGGAGAAGTATGCTCATAAGGGAAATTTCGTGATCGGGGCCAATGTGGCGGGCTTTGAGAAGGTCGCTGCAGCCATGCTCGCTCAGGGTCTGGTCTAAAAGAGAGAAGCGAAGGGAGCGATACAGCGGTAGAGCGAGAGGGAGAAGCCATGAAGACATCGGTGATTGCCTTCCCCAGGGTGGGAGCGGAGAGGGAGCTCAAGTTTGCGGCGGAGAAGTATTTCAATGCGGAGCTCTCCGAGGAGGCGCTGAGAGAGAGCGCAGCCGGGATCCGCGCCGGGCAGTGGAGGAAGATGAAGAGTGAGGGGATCGATTTCATCCCGTCAAACGACTTCTCCTTTTATGATCGGGTTCTGGATACGGCGCTCCTTTTTAATCTGATCCCGTCCCGATATCGGGAGCTTAATCTCTCCCCGCTGGACTGCAGCTTTGCCATGGCCAGGGGACGGGGGGGAGAGACGGGGAATGTGAAGCCGCTCGCTATGAAGAAGTGGTTTAACACCAATTACCACTATATCGTCCCGGAGCTGGAGGATGATGCGGAGATCCGCCTTGCCGGGGAAAAACCCTTTTTGGAGTTTTCGGAGGCACTTTCTCTTGGCATCGAGACAAAGCCGGTCCTGATCGGGGCCTTCAGCTTTTTGAAGCTACTTCGCTTTACCGGGAAAAAGGGGATCGCCGAGATCCGGGGAAGCCTCGTGAAAGCGTACCGGGATTATATCCGGCGCTTCCGGGAGCTTGGGGCGAAGTGGCTTCAGTTTGATGAGCCCTGCCTCGTGCGGGATCTCACGGAGGAGGATATCGCTCTCTTTTTCTCTGTCTATGAGGAGCTCCTATCCGAAAAGGGAGGTCCTCGGATTTTGCTTCAGACCTATTTCGGGGATCTGAGGGATATCTATGAGAGACTGCCGGAGCTCCCCTTTGATGGGATCGGGCTCGACTTTGTAGAGGGAGAGAGGACGGAGGCGCTCGTCTTCGAGCATGCTTTCCCGGGGGACAGGCTTCTTTTTGCCGGTCTCATCAATGGGAAGAATATCTGGAGAAATCAGTATGAGAAGAGCCTCTCTTTGCTCCTCCGCCTTAGGGAGAGGGGGATCGAGACCGTGCTCTCCGGCTCCTGCTCCTTTCTTCATCTTCCCTATACGCTGCGGGGAGAGGAGCGGCTCTCAGAGGACTATAAAAAGCATTTTGCCTTTGCGGAGGAGAAGCTCTCGGAGCTCCGGGAGCTTTCGCAGCTCGCGGAGGGAGAGGCGGGAAGTCAGGAAGCGCTGAGACAAAACCGGGCACTTTTTTCCGGGGGAGAGGGAAAAGCCGACAGAGAGGTCCGGAGGAGATGCGCCGGCATCCGCCCCGAGGACTATGTGAGAAGGCCCGATTTTTCGGAGAGAGAGAAGCTTCAGAAGGCAGAGTTCGGGCTTCCGCTTTTTCCGACGACGACGATCGGCTCTTTTCCGCAGACGGAGGAGCTCAGAGAGATGCGGAGACGCCGAAGGAGCGGGGAGCTCAGCCCGGAGGAGTATGAGAGCTTTCTCAGGCAAAGGATCGCGGAATGGATACAGATCCAGGAGGAGCTCGGTCTTGATGTTCTGGTGCACGGTGAATTTGAGAGAAATGATATGGTGGAATATTTCGCGGAGCGGCTCCGGGGCTTCCTCTTTACGGAAAAGGCCTGGGTGCAGTCCTATGGGACCCGCTGCGTGAAGCCGCCGATCATCTGGGGGGATGTAAGCCGCGTCTCCCCGCTCAGCGTGAAATGGTCGGTCTATGCGCAGAGTCTCAGCAGGAAGCCGGTGAAGGGCATGCTGACGGGACCGGTCACGATATTGAACTGGTCCTTTCCGAGAGAGGACATCTCCCTCGCGGAAAGTGCGAAGCAGATCGCGCTGGCGATCCGGGATGAGGTTTTAGAGCTGGAGAAGAACGGGATCCGCGTGATCCAGGTGGATGAGGCAGCGCTCCGCGAGAAGCTGCCGCTTCGGAAAAGCGACTGGTACTCCGCTTATCTGGACTGGGCGATCCCCGTCTTCCGGCTGGTGCACAGCGGGGTGAAGGCGGAGACCCAGATTCACACACATATGTGCTATAGTGAATTCGGCGATATCATCCCCGCCATCGACAGCATGGACGCGGATGTTATCTCCTTCGAGGCCTCCCGCTCGGATCTGCAGATTCTGGATTCTCTGAGAGAAAATCACTTTCGGACGGAGGTGGGACCGGGCGTCTATGATATCCATTCGCCGAGAATTCCGGAGAGCGCAGAGATCCGGGCGGCACTTGAGAAAATGCTCTCCAGGCTGGACAAGGAGAAGCTCTGGGTCAATCCCGACTGCGGCCTGAAGACGAGAAGGGCGGAGGAGGCCATCCCAAGTCTTCGGAATATGGTGAAGGCAGCGAGAGAGCTGAGAGAAGAAAGGGGCACTGCCGTGCCCGTGCCGGATTTTTCGGCCTCCCAATCGACATAAGGCGAGATAGTACAAGCGGTGTACCCCGATTCAGTTCCCATCGATACAAGGCCCCGGGCATCCCCCGAGGCCTTATATTTACGCCCTTCCCCGCTTGCAGGGCATGCCGCTTTAGTGTAAGATAAAAATGCTGTTTTCAGGTACAGGGGAGAGGCGGGAGCGAGTCCGCAGGAGTCAGGAAGGGAATGCATAATTTTTTACGGGCCATCGGATTTTCGGAATTGAGAGATGATATCGATGCGGAATTCTATCTGGAGAGGGCGGTCAATGAAAAATACAGGACAGACCAGCTTTCTCTGGGAAGAGGCAGGGTCGTGGAGCAGTATCAGCTGCAGGTCGCGCCTTCCATGGGGATTGCCGTGCTGGGGCACCGGGACGGAGGGGGACCTTTTGTCCGGGACTATTACTTTCCCTTTATGAAGAGCTACGACGGAACGCTGACGGAGGAGGGGTCTGTGGAGCGCCACGCGGAGAGGGAGACCTATGCCGGTGTACTGGACGACTTCAATGCGGGCATCTCTCTCATTTTTTATCTATGCAATTCTCTGGAGATTCGTCGGATCCGGCGCTCCGGAATCGATGTCAGAGCGCGGCAGGCCTTCCTCACGGGACTTGCGGTAGAGGGGAAGATCCTGCTCCCTCTCGAAAAGCAGGAGGAGGATGAGAATGCGCGCCGGAGAAGACGGGAACAGAAAAGGCTTTTTGAAGCGGCGCGGAACGGGGATATGGACGCGATCGATACGCTCACCGAGACGGATATGAATCTGATGAGCGAGGTCACGAAGCGGATGGAGACGGAGGATCTCTATACCGTCGTGGAGTCCGCCTTCATGCCGACCGGAGTGGAGTGCGATCAGTATTCGATTCTGGGAGAAATCGCGGGAATCCGTGTGAAATCCAATGTCTACACACATGAAAATGTCGTCGACCTCCGCTTAAAGTGCAACGACACCGTTTTTCACGTCGGCATCAATGAATCCGACCTGGTGGGCGTCCCCGCGGTCGGGAGGAGATTCAAGGGCCGGGTGTGGATGCAGGGAGAGATGGAGCTTTCTGAAAGGAGCTCTGAGGAATAGGGAGCCGCCGCCAAAAGGAGGCTCTCCCCGGAAGCTTTCCCCCTGAGAGAGGGCCTTCTCAGGATGGCGGGGCCTTATGGTTCCCTCGCTTCCAGAGAAGGTAGCGGACAGAGGGAAGGAGCAGAAGGAGGAGGAAGGCGAAAAAGCAAAGGAGCACCCGGATCGCTGTATCCAAAAAGAAATTTTCCGGCAGCATGACGATCATGCGGCTTTCTCTTGGGTCGAAGCTCCAGTTCCCCTGCGGAAAGAAAAGCTCGTGAAAGAGAGTGAAATACTTTGTAAAATCACAGAGCATGAGAGCTCCGATGGCGAGGGAGAGAAGGAGAAGCAGGAGGCAGAGCAGGGTGAAGGAGCGGCTTAGGTCCCAGATCGCCCGCTCCGGCTCGAAAAGGATTAAGCTTCCGAGGATCGCGAGGCAGCTCAGAATGGCCATCCCGCGGAGGACGAGAGCGCGCAGGAAGAGGCGCCGGACATCCGCCATATGGCTCTTTTCCTCAGGCTGATAGAATTCCTGCATTTTTCCGTTGATTTCAGTCTCTACGATCAGGTTTCCCCGCCTTCCGCGGAGGTAGAGCATGGTCTGGCGGATCACCTGGGACAGACTGTCCAGGCTGATGCTTTCTCCGCGGTAATATTCCATCTCTCCCGCTACATCGTATTTTTCAAATTCCGCCCGGTAATAGCCGGGATCCGAGTAGCAGACCAGCTCAAAGGAAGTGATCAGGAGGATGAACAGCAGCAATATAGCAAAAAGCCCCGAGAGAGGGGCACGAAACAGCTTCATCATTTTGGCGCCTTCCGGATGAATTTCCCGCTTCTTTTTCCGGTCCTTTTCATCTATTAAACATCCATGCCGCATTTTTGGCAACCGCATTTTTTGACATGGGAATCTTACGATATTTAAACTGTCGTTAAAATCTCCTTAAAATAGCCGGTCTCAGCTTGCATTTTGGAGGCGATAGTTCTATTGTGCTCTTTGTAGCGGGGGCCGTCCCGCTGCACGGTAAAGGCTTCGGCCTTTACGATTTTATGCGGATTCGCTTTTCTGCGAATCTTGTTCCTTCGTATTTGGGAAGACTGTGCATGATCCGGCAAAGGAGGAAAGCAATTATGAAAAAGATGTTCAAGGGTATCCTGGTAGCAGCGGCGGCAGCGGCAGTGCTGAGCATGGCGGCCTGCTCCTCGGAGAAGACGGATGAGACGAAGGCGGCTACGACAGCGGCTGAGGAGAAGAAGGATGCAGCCGGTGCGGTAAAGGAAGCCGGAAAGGACGCGGCTGATGCGGCAAAGGATGCCGGGAAGGATGCAGCCGGTGCGGCAAAGGATGCCGGTAAGGATGCAGCAGGCGCGGTAAAGGGAGCCGGAAAGGACGCGGCTGATGCGGCAAAGGATGCCGGAAAGGATGCAGCTGATATGGCGAAGGACGCCGGTAAGGATGCGGCCGGTGCGGTAAAGGAAGCCGGGAAGGACGCAGCTGACGCGGCAAAGGACGCCGGAAAGGATATGAAGGACGCCGCAGAGGGAGCAAAGGATAAGGTCGAGAGCAAGATGGCCGGAGAGAGCAGCTCCGCAGCGGAAAGCAAGTAAAGATTTCTGAGACAGAAAAAGCAAAGAAGTCCTGTGCACCATGGAGCAGTGAAGTGGTGCACAGGACTTGTCATATGCGGCGGTATCGAAAATGCGGCATGGCTCCCGGCCGCGGAAGGGGAGCCTCTTCAATATTAAGAGGAAGATGAGGAAGCAGGGGAAAGATGGGAAAGCAGAAAGAGGGAAAGACCAATGTGATGCGCCTTTTGGACAGGGCAGGCATCCCTTATGAGCACATGAGCTATGAGGTGGATGAGAAGGATCTCTCGGGCAGCCACGCGGCATCTTTACTCGGCGTGGATCACAGGATGCTTTTTAAGACGCTGCTCCTCCTGGGGGATCGGAGCGGATATCTTGTCTGCGTCATCCCTGTGGATGAGGAGCTTGACCTGAAAAAGACCGCGAAGATCTCCGGGAATAAAAAGGTTGAGATGGTCCCTGTGAAGGAGCTTTTGCCTTTGACAGGCTATCTCCGGGGAGGCTGCAGTCCGATCGGGATGAAAAAGCTGTTTCCGAGCTATATTCACAGATCGGCGGAGGCTCTGCCTCGGATCGGCGTGAGCGCGGGGCAGAGAGGGGAGCAGATCTTCCTTTCTCCGAAGAGCCTCGCCGCCTATATTCACGCGGAATTTTCCGATCTCATAGAGGCGGAATCCTCCGAAAAAGAGTGATCGAGTGAGCGCGGATCGGAGCGGGAACGAAAAAGCTGCGGATTTTTCCGCAGCTTAGGGCGATCTCATCGAAAAAGTGTGGCAGAGAGGCGGAAAATTACTTTCCGGCCTGGTCCTGAGCGGATTCCATTCCGGCCTTAGCGATCTCCGCATTGATGGACTCTGCGGCGGAGCTTGCCATCGCATTGGCGGACTCCATGGCGGCCTTCGCATCTCCCTTTGCAGCCTCTCCGGCCTTCGCGACCTCCGCATTGACGGATTCCATCGCGGAGCTTGCCATCGCATTGGCGGACTCCATGGCAGCCTTAGCGTCTCCCTGCGCGGTCTCCGCGGCCTTTGAGATATCCGCGCTTGCGGATTCCACCGCGTCCTTCGCCGCATCTTTAGCGGATTCCGCGGTCTTTCCCGCCTCCTCGCTCACAGAAGAGGCAGCGGAGGAGGCAGCATCCTTTTGTCCGCCGCCGCAGGCGGCAAGCATCATGGCTGCCGCAGCCGTCATTCCCAGAAGCATCATCTTTGTTTTTTTCATAATCAATCCTCCATGGCTCTGTCAAGAACCCTCTTTACGTTTTCCCTGGCCTCTTCGTATTTTTCGCCGAGGTGGGATTCGTAGATCTTTTCGCCGTCGATAAACATCGCGGGCGTCGCCCAGTAATCATATTGATCGGCGAGATCCGGCTCCGCGCCCTCATCGACCTCGTTGAATTCGACGCGCGCGTATTCCGGTTTCTCCTCGATCAGCTCCTGCCTGGCCTTTCTCGCCTGCGCGCAGTAAGGGCAGCCCTTTACATAGAAAAAAAGAACCTTTTTCATTCCATTTGTCTCCTTTCTTTTGACAATGCGAAAAATATTCTTACCGAACGCTCGGCGGCATTGACATTTCGCCCCGACTATTAAATAATAGTCTTTCAAAAAAATCAAGAGGAAAACAGAGGCGAATGGGAGGAGAGGTCTTGAAAAGTGTTGCTTTAATTCTTTTTATACTGATGTATGCGATTATTATCCTGAAACAGAAGTACCGGGTCCATGCGGTTCTCGCGGCGGCGCTTCTCTATCTCCTCAGCGGAGTTCTTCCGCTCTCCGCAGTCATTCCCTCGATCAACTGGAATGTGCTTTTGATGATCTCCGGAACCATGGTCATCGTCTACTTTTTTATTGAGTCCAAGATGCCAAACCTTCTCGCGGATCTGATTTTGGACCGATGCAGGAATGTCTGCCATGTCATCATCTTTATGTCGCTTTTTGCCGGCGCGATATCGGCCTTCATCGACAATGTGGCGACGGTACTGATGGTAGCCCCGGTGGCGCTTGTGATCTGCAAAAAGCTGAAGATCTCTCCGCTTCCGATGGTGCTTTCCATCGCGGTGTCCTCGAATTTGCAGGGGGCGGCGACACTGGTGGGGGATACCACCAGTATTATGCTGGGAGATTTCGCAAAGATGGATTTTCTGGACTTTTTTTTCATGAAGGGCCGTCCCGGAATCTTCTTTGCCGTGGAGCTGGGCGCTCTCCTCACGGTGCCCATCATGCTCTTTCTCTTCCGGAAGCTGAATCAGCCGGTGCAGGCGGAGGAGCACAGCAGTGTCGAGGATATCTTTCCGAGTGCGGCCCTCATTTCTGTCGTCATCCTTTTGATCCTCGCCTCCTTTATCCCGAACAAGCCGGATATCACAAACGGTCTGATCTGCTGCACTCTCGGCCTGATCTGCTGTATCCATGATCTTCGCCATCAGGGAAATGCGAAGCGCGTTCAGAAGGCGCTTCTCTCCGTGGACTTCGAGACGCTTCTCCTTCTTTTCGGACTCTTTCTCGTCATCCGCGGCATCACGGAGGCCGGCATCATTTCGGATATCTCGGCTCTCATCGTCAAGCTAGGAGGCAGCAATCTTTTTTTGCTCTATACCATCGTCGTCTGGGGATCGGTCTTTTTCTCGGCCTTTATCGACAATATCCCCTATGTGGCGACACTGCTTCCGATCCTCCAGGGCGTGACACAGAGTCTGGGCATCTCTCCCTATCTCCTCTATTTCGGTCTCCTGACCGGCGCGACCCTCGGGGGGAATATCACACCGATCGGGGCGAGCGCGAATATCGCCGCCACCGGAATCCTGAAGAGGGAGGGCTACGAGACGAGCTTCTCCGATTTTATGAAGATCGGCATTCCGTTCACACTTACGGCTGTAATGTCCGGCTATCTTTTTCTCTGGCTCTTCTGGCGCTGAGAAATCCCGCCTTCGAAGACCGGCATCAAATAAATAGAAAGGGGCCGGAGCAAAATGTTTTGCTCCGGCCCCTTTTCAGCTGTAGAAATACTGCATTAAAGCTTTACGCCAGCATGCTTTTCAGCATCCAGATCGTCTTCGCGTAGCCCTCGATAAAGTCATCCATCTTGACAGAGACCAGATTGTCTCCCGCCTTGTCCGCCTCGGCCCTGAGATCCTCGGCACTCCTTCGCATGGCCTCGAAATCCTTGAGCACATCCCCGAATACCGCACTCATGTCCTTTGAGAAGTCACCGGGGGCATCCGAAATCGTCGCCAGAGCGGCGAAGCCCTTCATAGTGGAAACCGGCTTTCTCCCATCCATGAGCATGAGCTCTGCGAGCTCATCGATCTGAGCATTGACCGCATTATAGAACTCCTCCAGCTTCGCGTGGGCCTGGAAAAAGCTGCAGCCTTGGACGTACCAGTGGTAGCTTTGCAGCTTGTGATAAAAGTAAACGAGGTTTGCCAGATAGATGTTCATTTTCTCTTCCATTACATAACCTCCTTTGCAGAGCAGAGCAGATGTCTCCGCCGGGCGGCAAGCGCAGAATGCGAATAGCTGCCAGCATATCGAAGCTTCGAGGAAGCGGGACAGCACGTGAGTCGTGACGCCGGTCATTTCGGCATGGGACATGGCTGCTTCTTATGTGGAATGTTCCAGCCCGAGCATAGCATCTTTTCCTATGGGAGGCCAACGAAATATTGGAGCATTTTAAAAGCCAACGAAATATTGGAACATCCTTAAAGGCCGGATTCCATTTTTTAAAAAATACATTTTTTTCGATTGACGGACTCTCTCCGGGGTGATAAGTTAGTCCGTGCTAATTTCTGCCTGAGGAAAGCTACTGTAAATAGAATATTTTTTGCAGGAATAAGGATTTGAGTTAGGCAAGACATTTCTCTGCATGTGAGGCGCATAGCCGCGCTGCCCAAAACGCGGCAGGGATCTTTTAGACACGCCATACAGGCGGGGAAGCGCTTTCAGAGAGGATTCATCGAGGAGGAAGGATGAGACGAGAAACATGGAGGGCCGCCGCTGTGATTTTAGCGGCGAGCCTGGTTTTGCAGCCCACAGCTGCCCTTTCGGCGGAGAGAGGAAATGCGAAGGGCCGCTGGGAAAAAGAGGGAAAGAGCTGGAGCTATCGGAATGAGAAGGGAGAGAAGCTTCGCGGCTGGGTCTTCACGGATAATGCCTGGCATTATCTGGATCCGGAGAGCGGGAAGCTTTGCTCCGGCTGGCAGAAAACTCCGGATGGGAGCTGGTACTTCTTTAATACCGCTCACGACGGCCGCTTCGGGCAGATGCTCTCCGGCTGGCAGTGGATCGAGGGCTATTGCTATTATTTCCATCCCACGGGGGAGAAGAGCGGTGCACTTCAGCTCTCCGGAAAGACGGAGGATGGCTATGAGCTGGATGGACAGGGCCGCTGGGCCGAGGGCGGCATAGCAAAGTATGAGGAGGGGCGCGGACTCCGAAGGACGGAGACGCCGGATCCTGCGGAGAACTCCGCCTCTCCGGCCTCTTTTGAGGGAAGAAAGAGCGCGGTAAGAGGTACTCGCGGAGGAAGCGGTGGAGGAAGCGGCTCCTCCGGCCGCTCTTCCAAAAGGGAAGAAAAGACGGAGAAGGAACAGATCGGAGAGAGCGGGAAGGGAAGCGCGGAGCCCGAGTCGAAGGGACAGGGCGCTGCGGAGCCGGGAAGCCCGCTGCCCAAAGGGAAGAAAGAGGAGAGCGCAAAGCCTGAGGCGAAGAAGTCGGGAAGCGCAGAGCCGGAAATGAGTCATTCAGGCGGCACAGAGCCGGAAATGAAGAAATCGGGCAGTGCGGGAGCTGAGGCGGAGAAGCCGGGGCGCGCAGAGCCGGAGTCGAAGGGACAGAGCAGCGCGGGGTCAGAGAACCCGCTTCCCGAAGGAAAGAAAGAGGAGGGCACAAAGCCGGAAGCGAAGAAGCCGGGCAGCACAGAGCCGGAGACAGAGCCTAAGACTCCCGAGAATAAGGCGAAAGAAGAGGAGCAGCCCTCGGAGCCGGAGAAGCAGAGCCTCCTTTTCGAAAAGCAGAGCCGTCTCGTTCATCTGGGCTTTTCGGATTATGTGACCGCGGCCTTTCGGAGCGGGACGATTTCCGACTACAGCCTGTCTGTCGATGGGACAGATATTACGGATTCCGTCCGGAAGGTGGATGACGATGGAAAAATCGTGAAATGGGAGAGCACAGTTGTCTCCCCGAAGCGTCTTACGGTAACGAGAAGAGAGGATGATTCGAAGAGAGAGGAGATCCTCCTTTCCGGAGGGGAGCAGAAGGAGAGCGTGGAGGCCGGCAGCCCGGAGGATGCGCCGGATTATATCCTCGCAAGAGGAAGGGTATTAAAATATGACCGCTACACCGCGCCCCACGATAAGGAAGGCAGGGACAGGGTGCTTCCGTCCCGGACGACCTTTGATCTCTCCGGTACGAGAGCGGAGAACAGCGATTCCGTCACAACGGAATATTATGTGAAGCCGGTTCTCATCGATGAGAACGGCGCGGGCGTCGAGAAGGACGGCGTCACTGCGAAGTTCCGGGTGGATAACGAGGAGCAGGAGAAGTGGTTTAGGGGGATTGACAGCATTCGGATCCTGAACAGCCAGAACTGGCCGATCAATCGGAACCCGAGCTTTTCGACGGAGATCAAGGATACCAAGCATGGGAAGAATGGGATCATCAAGCTCCCGACCGGGCAGAGCAATATGCGGAGCAATGGTGTCTATAAGATGAATATTCACTCCTCCTATACGGATGAGACGGTGACAGTTCCCTTTGAGCTTGTGAAGAAGGCGAATTTTTCGATGAAGCAGAGGGTGGAGACGGCGAATCCGAAGCGGGGCGAGCGTATTCAGTTTGAGATCGTGGGAGAAAACGGAGAGAGCTTCGGCAATGAGCTCCGGATCGACTCCATGCGGGTCATCCTGAAAAAGCCGAGCGGGAAGAAGCTTACGCTCCATTATATCGATGATTTCTTTAACTTCGGAGGTCTTTTCAATCTCTATGGGACGAGCAGCAATGAGGAAAAGACGGTCAATACCGATGAGATCGGGGTCTATACTCTGGAGCTTAAGTATTCCGGCTATCAGAAGCTGAAGACGCAGTTTGAGGTCTATCCCGGGGAGTCGTTCGCGAAGCCGGAGAAGGCGGAGGAAAGCGCAAAGCGCGCCGCGAGGGAGAGGACGGTGCAGGCTGATGCGGTGTCTGCCGCGACCTCCGGAAAGATCTCCGGGGGCAGAAAGTCCGGCTCCGGGAGTCTTGGCGGGAGCGGACAGTATGTGGACGGGAGAATGGTCTTTAACTATGATCTTCTCACGAATGCCCTCATCCTGAATGAGCTTGAGATCGCGAATCAGGATTCCCATGATGTCGTACAGCGCTGGTTTGATACGACAGAGGCCGATTATATCTATAAGGACGGGGCGGAAAAGCTCTACCACTTCACGGACTATCTCGACGCCTTTAAGAAGGCGAGGATCGCCGGAGGAAGGTCTCTGCGCTTTACGGGCTATACAGAGCAGGCGGAGGCCGCCGATTACGCGGGTCCCGCTGAGGTACAGAATGTCCTGGAGGACGGCAGCCTTGGCCGCCTCACGGAGTTTAAGTTCTATAAGGGAGAGAAGGCTGCGGAATTCACCGGTACGACGGCGGAGAAGGGGGAGGATTTTCTCCTCTCGACGGAGAACAGGGAGTATCTTTCCTCGATCCGGGGGCTCTATGTCGATGGTCAGAGCCAGAACCTCCTGAATGAATATCAGAAGCGCTTTGAGATCGATCCGGAAAAGGGGACATTGAAGCTTTTCCGCACGGCCTTTAACTTCAATCTGAGGCCGGAGGTCGGAGAGCATACGCTTCGGATCGACGCGGGAGAGAAGTACCGCGCTGTGGAGCTGAAGCTTCTCTACACGGCGGTGCTGGAGGAGCTTTCTCCGGAGCTTTCGGGAGAGGCGGAGAGCGGGAAGGATGTCACAGTCTCTCTAAAAAGCCAATCCAGCCCGGGAGACCGCAGCTACGGGGATTTCCTTAAGAATCTGAGCCGGGTGGAGCTTGTGAGTCCGGATCAGAGCGGGACGAGGACGCTCTATACGAAATCGGTCGGCGGGGAGAGCGGAAATGATTACTATGAGACGGATTCGGAGAAGCAGAGCATTACGCTGAAGGCGGGACTGTTCCGAAAGGCGGGGGATTATGAGCTCTATCTCCATGCCGAGGGCTATCCGAAGCCTCTGCACTTCCCGTTTAGCGTGAAGGAAGGAAAGGAAGATCCCGGAGAGGGAGGAAAGACGGAGGAGCCGGAGACAGAGGGGAAGGCGGCGCCGGAGAAGGCGGAGCTTTCCGAGAAGAAGAGTATCTTCGGCGGAGCCTATCAGCAGCTCAGTTTCCCGGGGGCGGAGAGAGAAAACCTGAACGAGTATCTCGGGAAGATACAGAAGCTGGAGCTGAATGGCACAGAGTATCGGAAGGCCTTTTCCGCTCTCCAGATGGAGGAAAATGAGTTCTATCCGGAATCGGACGGCTATGGCTATAAGCAGACGATCCGTCTGGGAAGCGGCGCAGTTCAGGACGGCGAAAACAGCATCCGTATTCAGGCGGAGGGCTACCAAACGAAGGATTTCCTTGTCCGCTTCGAAAAGAAGAAGGCGGAAGGGGATGAGGATAGAAGAGATAAGGAGAAGGAGAAAGAGAAAGACAAGAATAAAGAGCAGGATCAGGCGGCGGAAAAGGAGGTTCCGACGGGAGCGGAGGCAGAGCTGCTTCGCCCCAGGCAGGGCTATGATTCCGGGACGAAGCCGGTCTATGAAGTCCGCTTTACGGGTCTTGAGAGCGAGGAACTGGATCAATATCTGAGAAGCCGCGATCTCAAGGTTTCGGTGAACGGAATTTCGTACCGAAAGTCCCAGAGCCGAAGCTACCTCTACCATGAGGACAGCAGCTTCACTACGATCTTCGATCAAAAATACCGGAAAAATGGGCTTGCTCTCAGCGCAAATGCCTTCCACAAGGGAGAAAACAGCGTCGTAGTAGAGGCGGAGGGTTACCGGAGCTTCGAATTCAGCGTCACAGCGGGGGAAGAGGAGAGCGCGGAGTCCTGAAGCTGAGGGATATTCGCATTCCGATACTATTTTGTAGGTCTGCACGCAGCTTGTCCTTCCCGGCCGCTCCGCGATTTGACTGTGTGCGACGCCGGAGCGAAAGCGTCCAATGCCCGGATAGCTTATGCCGTCTATCCGGTCGCTGGGGAGATTCTCGCTTCTCATAAACGGAAAAAGCCGATTGCTCCGTGCTCTGCACTCCCGCAATCGCCAGCGGTATTCGCATTCCGCCCGGTCGGGCTGCATGCTCATATCGCTTTGCCCGTCCAATGCCCGGATCGTACTGCATACAAGCATGCCATCTATCCGGGCGCTGGGGGAGATTCTCGTTTCTCATAAACGGAAAAAGCCGATTGCTCCGTGCTCTGCACTCCCGCAATCGTCAGCGGTATTCGCATTCCGCCCGATGGGGCTGCATGCTCATATCGCTTTGCCCGTCCAATGCCCGGATCGTACTGCATGCAAGCATGCCGTCTATCCGGGCGCTGGGGAGACTCTCGCTTCTCATAAACGGAAAAAGCCGATTGCTCCGTGCTTTGCACTCCCGCAATCGTCAGCGGTATTCGCATTCCGCCCGATGGGGCTGCATGCTCATATCGCTTTGCCCGTCCAATGCCCGGATCGTACTGCATGCAAGCATGCCATCTATCCGGTCGCTGGACGGGCTTTTTCCGAGTTTATATTGCAAAAGCTTTAAAGATTCCTTATACTGAAAACAGAGCTTGGATTTTCCCGGGGCAGGGAAGCGGGAGGGATATAGAGGAGAGAGCTGGGGAGGAAGAGATGAGCTATGGCGCTGTGATCGCTGTGCCTCCCTCTTACAGGGAAGAGCTGAAGCAGCGGGGAGAGGATGAGGGTTTTCGCTATCTGGAGCGGATCATCGTGAGTCTTCGCCGCGCAGGGATCCGGGATCTTGTTCTCCTGGGAAGAAAAGAGGGGGAGGAATTCCCGGATCGCTTTAAATTCCGCGGCCTTGTCCTCCTTCCGGGGACGGGGGCCGGTCTTCTCGAGGATGTGCGAGAGGGGCTTTGTTACCTCAGGGAGCGCTGCGCGGGAGTTTTTTTCTGCCCTTTGACGGTTCCTTTCTTTAAGACGGAGACACTGGAGCGCATGATGGAGGGGAAGGGAAGTCTGATTCTCCCGAGCTTTCGGGGGAGGACGGGACATCCTATCCTTTTCTCTTCGGAGGCGATGAAGGAGATTTTTTCCTATCATGGAGGGGGCGGACTTCGGGACGCATGCGGGGCGCTCCCGGATTCGCTCATTGAGAGGATAGCGGTCGAGGATGAGGGAATCCTGGTCCATGTCAGCCATGGGGGCGATTTCGAGGAGCTGGAGAGAAAGAGCGAGGCACGCCTCATCCGCCCGGAGCTTCGCCTTCGAATCTCGAGGGAGAAGCCCATCTTTGGCCCCGGCATGGTGACTTTGCTTCGGCAGATCGAGGCGCTTGGCAGTGTGCGGGAGGCCTGTGAGCGGACCGGGATTTCCTACAGCAAAGCCTGGACCATGATTCATAACTGCGAGAGAGAGCTTCCTTTTCTGGTAGTGGAGCGTCACCCCGGGGGAAAATATGGAGGAGCCGCTTCCCTGAGTAAGAGAGGGAAGGACTTTCTTCTCCGCTATGAGGCATTTTCCAGAGAGATGGACAGGATCTCCGAGGAAAAATTTCAGGAATTCTTCGGAGATTTCTTTCCCGCCTGACGGTAGCTGCCGGCGGGGAGAGGGCTCACTGGGTATTGACATAAAATATAAGCTGCGCTTCCATATTCCGCATTCCCCTGCGCTTCTTCGGAATCTTAAAAGCTGAGCGGACTGGACTGTCGCCGCGTAAGTGTCCGGCAGCAGCATGATAACGGGCTGAGCTTTATTCTCGGAATCATTTTGGAAAAGGATTCGAGAGACGCGGACTCGGGACAGGGGAAAAGCCGGGAGAGTCGGAGGCTCCGGGGCTTTGGAAGCCGGAGCGGAGGGTCTGTGCGGGCGGGAATCAGGAGACAGAGAGGTCAGGAACAGAGGCAATGAAACGTATCAGGACAGAGGATGCGGTCGGGCAGGTGCTCTGCCACGATATCACGCAGATTATCCGGGGTGTGAAGAAGGGACCGGTTTTCAGAAAGGGGCATGTCATCCGGGAGGAGGATGTGCCGGTGCTTCTTTCTGTGGGAAAGGACCATATCTATATCTGGGAGTTCAATAAGAATATGCTCCACGAGAATGACGCGGCGCAGATTCTTTTTGAGCTTTGCAGGAATCGGTACATGAGTCCCTCTGAGGTCAAGGAGGGAAAGATCGAATTGATCGCAGACTGCGATGGACTCTTCAAGGTGGACAGGGAGCGGCTTCTCCGGGTGAATTCTCTCGGGGAAATGATGATTGCGACGAGACAGGGGAACACCGCCGTGAAAAAGGGGGATAAGCTCGCAGGGACACGCATTATCCCTCTTCTCATCGAGCGGGAGAAGATGGAGAGGGCGAAGGAGGCGGCCGCGGGGGCGCCGATCCTTCAGCTTCTGCCCTTTCAAAAAAAGCGGGTCGGGATTGTGACGACGGGAAACGAGGTTTTCTATCACAGGATTGAGGACAGCTTCACCCCTGTGATCATAGAGAAGCTGTCCGAGTATGAGACGGAGATCATCGGGCAGGAGCTCTGCTCCGATGATCCGGAGATGGAGATCTCTGCGATCCGGAACCTCCTCTCCATGGGGGCGGAGATGGTGATCTGCACCGGGGGGATGTCGGTCGATCCGGACGACAGGACGCCGTATTCGATCCGCTGCGCGGCGGAGCGGGTGGTGAGCTACGGGGCGCCCGTGCTCCCGGGGGCGATGTTTATGCTGGCCTATACGAAGGATGAGATCCCGATTCTCGGGCTTCCGGGCTGTGTGATGTACGCAAAGAGAACGATCTTTGACCTGGTGCTCCCGCGGCTGATGGCGGGAGAGATTTTGGAGAAGGCGGAGATCGATCGCTATGGGGAGGGAGGGCTCTGCCTGAACTGCCCGGTCTGTACCTTCCCAAACTGCGGCTTTGGCAAATGAGGAAGGAGAGCGGAGAAGGGGCCTCGCAAGGCTCGGGGCGTCCTTTGGGAGGGGCAGAGAGATGGATCGTCAAATCTATGAGAAAATCGAGAATCTGAGTCCGAATGCGGAGAACTATATCCTCACCATCCTCTCCGGAGAATACGCAGGGGAGAAGGCTCTTCTGTCCGCCGGGCGCTATACTTTCCTCGAGGCAGGCGGTTTTTTCGAACAATACGGGGCGGAGCTTCCGCCTCTTTCGCGGAGCATGGAATTTTGCCTTTTTGGGGAATCGGTCTATGCGGAGCTCCTTTCCAGGGGGAAAAAGCTCATCGTACTCGGCGCGGGACATGTCTCCCTGCCGATCCTTCGGCTCGGGAAAATGATCGGCATGTCCGTCACCTGCATCGATGATCGGCCGAGCTTTGCCAGAAGAGCCGAGAGTGCCGGGGCGGACCGCGTGATCTGTGAGGATTTTTCGAAGGCACTGGAGGAAATCCCCGGGGACAGGGACAGCTACTTTGTCATTGTGACGAGGGGACATCGCTATGATCAGGACTGCCTGCGAAGGATCACGAAGAAAAGCTATGCCTATATCGGCATGATGGGATCGCAGAGGAGAGTGCGCATCGTGAAGGAGCAGCTTCTTTCGGAGGGGACGCCGAAGGAGATTCTGGACGGCCTTCACAGTCCGATCGGACTGGATATTCACTCGGAGACACCGGAGGAAATCGCGATTTCCATTCTCGCGGAAATTATTTCCGTGAAAAACAGGGAGAAGGGCTCCTTTGGCTATCCGGAGGAGATTCTGGACGGCATTTCCGAGGCGGGTGAGGAGCCGGAAAGGCGGAGAGTGCTCGCGACCATCATACGGCGGAAGGGCTCTGCGCCGAGGGCTGCGGGGACAAAGATGCTGATCCTCCCGGACGGGAGGGGGATCGGGACGATCGGGGGAGGCTGCGCGGAGGCAGAAGTGATCCGGCAGTCCCGGCAGCTCTTCGCGGATTCCGCGGCGAAGCCCTTTCTCTGCCACGTGGACCTGACGGAGGAAGCCGCGGCGCAGGAGGGAATGGTCTGCGGCGGCGTGCTGGATGTATTCTTGGAGAGAGTGTGAGGCAGGAGAGATGAGAGACCGCCATGACAGAAAGATAAACTATATTCGGCTTTCCATCACAGACCGCTGCAATCTTCGCTGCCGCTACTGTATGCCGAACGGCCTTGCGGACTGGGTGCCCATGCGGGATATCCTGAGTTATGAGGAGCTTTTGGATGTCGCGAGGGCCGCGGCGGCGCTCGGGATTACGCGCTTTAAGGTGACAGGAGGGGAGCCGCTTGTCAGGCGGGACTGCCCGGAATTCATCGGGGAGCTCAAGAGGATACCGGGGGTCGAGCAGGTGACGATGACCAGCAACGGTGTGCTTCTCGCCCGGCTTCTCCCGAGACTTCTCGAAAACGGACTGGACGCGGTCAATGTCAGCCTAGATACCTTAAAGAGAGAGCGCTTTTCGGAGATCACGGGGATGGATGAGCTTCCGGCGGTGCTGTCCGGAATTGATGAGGCACTTCGGGCCGGCCTTAAGCTGAAGCTGAACGCAGTGCTTCAGCCGGGGGTCAACGAGGAGGAGCGCTGGGAGCTCCTCTCCTTGGCCAAGGACCGCCCCCTCGATATCCGCTTCATCGAGCTGATGCCGATCGGCCATGGGAAGGATTCCCGTCCGGTCTATAATGAGATGCTCCGCTCGGAGCTTAAGGAGCGCTTCCCCGGCCTGGAGAGGGATGAGAGAGTGCATGGAAACGGCCCCGCGGAATACTGGAGGATACCGGGATACCGCGGATCTGTCGGCTTCATCAGCGCGATGCACGGAAAATTCTGCGGAAGCTGCAACCGGATCCGTCTGACCTCGACCGGGAAGCTGAAGCCCTGCCTTTGCTACGGGAATGCAGTGGACCTGATGCCGGTCCTCCGGGGAGAGCGTTACCTTGGGAGAGAGAGGGAGGGAGAGCGGATCGCGGCGCTTCGAAAGAGGATCCGGCAGGCGATCTCGGAGAAGCCGGAGAGCCACTGCTTTGAGAAGCTCTCCGAGATCAGCGAGGAGAGGATTATGGCGGCGATCGGAGGCTGAGTAGGCTTTCGAAGGGCCGGGAGGAGAGAGCCAAAACAAGAGCGGCAGGAGGCGAGACAGCATGGGGAAGCTTTTGGCAATATGCATCAGTGAGAAAAAGGGGACACAGAAGAGGGAGGTGCCGTCGGCCGTTCTCCGGGAGGAGCACGGCATTGTGGGGGATGCGCACGCCGGGAAATGGCACAGGCAGGTGAGCCTCCTCTCCTTTGAGAAGATCGAGGATTTTCGAAAGCGCGGAGCGAAGATCGATTTCGGCGCCTTCGGGGAGAATCTCGTCGTAGAGGGCTACGACTTAAAGAGCGTTCCGGTCGGAAGCCGTTTCCGGATCGGGAACTGCCTGCTGGAGCTGAGCCAGATCGGAAAGGCCTGTCACAGCCACTGCGAAATCTATCGGCAGATGGGGGACTGCATCATGCCGCGGGAGGGGGTCTTTACCGAGGTTCTCCGGGGAGGAGAGATCCGTCCCGGGGACTCGGTAGAGCTCATCCCCGCGGACCCGGACAGACCCTTCAGCGCGGCCGTCATCACGCTCTCTGACAGGGCATCGCGGGAGGAGTATGAGGACCGCTCCGGACCGCTGATTCAGGAAATGCTAGAGGAGGCGGGCTTTCTCGTCCGGGAGCGACTGCTTCTTCCCGATGGGAGGCAGCCGCTGGAGACAGAACTTAAGAGACTTTCGGATCAGCGCCAGATCGAGCTGATTCTGACAACAGGCGGAACCGGCTTTTCCGAGCGGGATCTGAGTCCGGAGGCCACAAAGGCGGTCTCCGAGCGGGAGGTGCCCGGAATCGGAGAGGCGCTTCGCGCCTTCAGCATGAAGATCACAGCGAAGGCGATGCTGAGCCGTCAGACAGCGGGAATCCGGAAGAAAAGCCTCATCATCAATCTCCCGGGAAGCCCCAAGGCCTGCCGGGAGGAGCTTGGCTTCCTTCTCCCGCTTCTCCCGCACGGGCTTGGGATCCTGAGAGGCACAGAGAGCGACTGAGCCTGTGGCTTTCGGGGAGACCGAGCGCTTCTTCCCGCGGCTCCCCCATAGACGCTTCCGTCGAGGAGACGGGGGCGGAGCGAATGGTTTTTAAAAGTGAAACTACAGCCCTCTTTCTGTCAAGCCGTGCTTCAATACGGATGCTTCCGCTTTAGCCGCTGTGTCCCGTGTATAGCGGGGCAAAAGATGTCCTGCTTATGGGGCGGAGGATCAAAAGAGCCGCGGCCCCGGAGCCGGATGCCGGGAGAAGGAAAATACTGCTCCGCGATGCGGAGGCAGCGCGTGCGACTTGTCTTTGCAGCAGTGCCGCTAATCCCGGCATGAATCATAATATTTAAGGAGGATTTTGATTATGAAAAAGATTTTCTGGAAAAAGCTTTCGCTGCTCGGCTTTTCGGCTGTGGTGCTGGCTCTCACATTCGGCTGCGGATCCGCTGCCCCAGGGGATGCGGGGAGCAGTGAGACAAGGGCGGAGAGCAAAGATTCGGCGGATACGGAAAGCGGGAAGGAGTCAAAGGCGGAGACAGAGAGCGGGAGCCCGGCGGAGTCCGGCGGGGAGAAGCTCTCCTACAGCTCAGACAGCGGCTACCAGGATGAGGACGCGGAGATTCAGGTCTTTATCGCGGCCTCCCTCAATACTGCGGTGACGGATCTTGTGAAGCAGTACAATGAGATTCATCCGAAGGTGAAGATCAGCCTGAATGCGGATTCCTCCGGGAAGCTCCTCACGCAGATCGAGGAGGGCTATTCCTGCGATGTCTTCTTCTCCGCGGCGCAGAAGCAGATGAACACGCTCGAAAAGGACGATAAGCTTCTCGTCGAGGGCACGAGGAAGAATGTCGTGAACAATCAGCTCTGCGTCATCACGCAAAAGGACAGTGAGACGAAGGTCACGGGGCTTGAGAATCTGAAGGATGCGAAGTCCATCGCACTTGCGGACGGCTCCGTCCCCGCGGGAAAGTATACGAGGCAGGCCCTGATGGCCTTAAAGATCCTCCCGGAGACGGAGGATGTCTCGAAGATCACGACGGAGCAGGTCTCCGAGGCGCTCGGCGGGGTGGAGATCTCGGAGCAGTCCAATGTCTCCAAGGTGCTCGCGGCAGTCGTCGAGGGCTCCTGCGAGGTGGGGACGACGTACTATTCCGACACCCATGGCTATGAGGATAAGCTGAGAATCCTCGAGAAGGTGCCCTATGAGCTCACGGGAAAGGTCATCTATCCGATCGCGCAGGTTCAGAACAAGGAGGCCACGGACGCCGACAAGAAGGCGGCGAAGGACTTCATCGACTTTGTGACGAGCGAGGCGGCAAAGTCCGTCTTCGAGAGCTATTACTTCGACACCAATACGGGAGAATAAGCGGATTTCACAGGGCGGGCGCCCTTTTGGAAAGAGGAGAAGAGATGCTGGAATTTCTAAAATCACTGGACTGGAGCCCGCTCTGGATTTCTCTAAAGACAGGGGTCGCCGCGACGATCCTCTCCTTCTTTCTCGGTGTTTATGCGGCGCGGAAGGTCATGAGGATGCCGGGGGGGAGGAGGTCCTTTCTGGATGGGATTCTGACCCTCCCCATGGTGCTCCCTCCGACTGTGGCGGGCTTTTTCCTGCTCCTTCTCTTCAGCCGCCGCCGGCCTCTGGGGATTTTTCTCTACGATCAGTTCGGCATCAAGGTCGTGCAGTCCTGGCTCGGCTGCATCATCGCGGCGACCGTCATTTCCTTTCCCCTCATGTATCGAAACGCCCGGGCCGCCTTCGAGCTGATCGATGAAAATCTGCTCTATGCGGCACAGACGCTCGGCATGCCGGACCGCCTGATCTTTTGGAAGGTCCTCCTCCCCGCGGCGGGGCCGGGCATCGCATCCGGCACGGTCCTGACCTTCGCGAGGGCACTCGGAGAGTACGGGGCGACCAGTATGCTTGCGGGGAATATCCCCGGGAAGACGGCCACGATCTCCCAGAGGATCGCGATGGTGATCCAGGATCAGGATTATGAGAGCGCGGGGCTTTGGGTGGGGATCGTGCTTCTGATCGCCTTTCTCTCGATTTTCCTCCTGAACCGGATCGCGGAGAGAAGCGGAAGAAGGAGGGGGCGCGGAAAGCTTATGGAGGGGAGGAAGGCCCTGTTCCCGTCCTTTGAGAAAAAGTGCGGCGGAGAAGAAGAGGAAGGGGAGGGACAGTGGAGCTCTCGGTAAAGGCAGGGAGGAAATTCCCCGGATTTTCTCTGGATATGGAATTCACGGCCCGATCCGGGCGGCTCGGCATCCTCGGCGCCTCCGGCTCCGGAAAGAGCATGTGCCTTCGGATGCTCGCTGGGATACTGCGGCCGGACGAGGGCAGGATATGCTATAACGACAGGACCTTCTACGACGGGGCGGCGGGGATCGATCTCCGCCCTCAGGATCGGAATGTGGGTTATCTTTTTCAAAACTATGCCCTTTTTCCGACGATGACGGTCGCGGGAAACATTGCCTGCGCGGTCCGGGGCAGCCGGGCGGAGAGGGAGGAAAGGGTCTTCGAAATGCTCTCCCGTTTTCGCCTTGGCGGACTTTCCCGGCGTTATCCGGCGGAGCTCTCCGGAGGGCAGCAACAGAGGGTGGCGCTCGCCCGCATCATGGCCTACCGGCCGGAGCTGATCCTTTTGGATGAGCCCTTCTCCGCCCTCGATGTCTACTTAAAGGACCAGATGCAGGCGGAGCTTTCGGAGCAGCTCGCCGATTACGATGGCATGGTGATCCTCGTATCTCATTCCCGGGACGAAATCTACCGCTTCAGCTCAGAGCTTTTGATCGTGGAGAATGGGAGGATCGAGGAGCACGGCGGGACCCGCGAGCTTTTTCAAGCTCCGGGGAGAAAGGTCACGGCCCGGCTCACGGGATGCAAGAATTTCTCCCGGGCGGAGCGCTGCGGAGAGCACGCGGTCCGGGCTTTGGACTGGGGGATTTTGATTCGTACAAAGCGGGAGATCCCGGAGAATATCCGCTTTATCGGCTACCGGGCACACGACTTTCTCCCCGTCTGGGAGGAGGGCCCGGAGCAAGAGAGAGGGGGCTGCGGCATCGAAAACGCGATCCCCGTCGGGCTTAAGAATATTGCGGAGCTTCCCTTTGAGAGAAACTATTATTTCCGCCCTCTGGAGGAAGGCACCTCTTCGGATGTGCTTATAAGCTGCTTTCTTCAGAGGGAAAGGTGGAAGGAGTTTGACGAAAAGGGGATCCCCCGCTTCCTTAAGCTCGCGGAGGAGAAGATCCTGTTTCTTCGCTGATCCGTTTTTTTCCTGGGGCTTTCCGGGATTTTGAGATATAATGCTTCCAGCAGGAGAGCACTGCCTCCACGGAGTGGGGGCAGGATTTTGTGATCAGCTATGCGGGAGGATAGATGAGGATGGATAGGGAAGAGAGGGAGCTTACACACTTTGACAGTCGGGGCAATGCCCGCATGGTCGATGTATCCGGGAAGTCCCCGACGGAGCGAAGCGCTGTCGCGGAGGGGACGATCCGGGTTTCCCGGGAGGTATTCGATGCCATCGAGGGGAAAACGCTCAAAAAGGGGGATGTACTCACTGTCTCACAGGTCGCGGGGATTATGGGCTGCAAACGCTGCTCTGAGCTCATTCCGATGTGCCACCTTCTGAATCTCACGGAGGCGAAGCTCTGCTTTCAGTTAAAGCCTGAGAGCTGCAGCATCCTCGCGCTCTGCACGGTGAGATGCGAGGGAAAGACCGGGGTGGAGATGGAGGCGCTGAGCGGCGTCAGCATCGCGCTTCTCACGATTTATGATATGTGTAAGGCGCTCGACAAGCGAATGGTCATCGAGAATATTCACCTTCTTGAGAAAAGGGGCGGAAAGAGCGGCACCTTTTTCTTTTCGGAGGATTCTCCGCATTCCGATGGAGAATGATGGAGAATGATGGAGAATAAGGAAGCTTGTGCGGCCGATTCCCAGACAGGAGGGCATTCTCTGCCTGGAGCACGGCGGCCGGAGGACACGGAGCCTGTGGAAGGAGGCGGCAGGATGATCTATCTCGACAATGCGGCGACCACGGAGCTCTGTGAGGAGGCACGGGAGGCGATGCGTCCCTATCTGGAGGAGGACTACGGGAATCCCTCTTCAATCTATCTCTTCGCGCAGAGGGCGAAAGGGGCTGTGGAGGAGAGCCGGAGGAAGCTCTCGGAGCTTATGGGCGTGAGTCCGATGGAGCTCTATTTTACGGGGGGCGGCACGGAGTCCGACAACTGGGCGCTGATTTCCGGGATCGAATCCACGGGGAAGAGTCATATCATCAGCTCGAAGATCGAGCATCACGCCGTTCTCCGAAGCTGCGCCTATCTCGAAAAGCGGGGATTTTCCGTCACTTATCTGGATGTCGATGAGCGGGGGAGGGTAGAGCCGGCTGCCGTTTTGGAAGCCATACGGGATGAAACCGGGCTTATCAGCATCATGAGCGCAAACAATGAGATCGGGACGATCGAGCCGATCTCTGAGATCGCGGAAATCGCGGAGGAGAGGGGGATTCTCTTTCATACGGATGCAGTCCAGGCCTTCGGGCAGCTTCCCCTCCCGCTCGGAAAATCCCGCATCGACCTTCTCTCCGCGAGCGCCCACAAGATCCGCGGTCCGAAGGGAGTCGGGCTCCTCTATATGCGGCGCGGCGTGAAGCTCCCTCCTTACCTCCACGGAGGAGAGCAGGAACGCGGAAGGCGGGCGGGAACGGAGAATGTGGCTGCCATTGCGGGATTTGCGGCTGCCGCGGAGAGAGCCTTTCGGACGATGAAGGAGAGGGGAGAGAAGGAGCGGAGGATGCGGGACTACCTCATCCGAAGACTCACGACGGAGATCCCGGACTGCCGTCTGAATGGGGATCCCGAAGAGCGTCTTCCGAACAATGTCAATGTCTGCATCCGGGGAGTGGAGGCAGAGCCCCTTCTCCTTCTCCTGGACCAAAGGGGAATTGCGGCGAGCGCGGGATCAGCCTGCGCGAGCGGTTCCCTGGATCCAAGCCATGTGATCCTCGCTCTTGGCGCAAGCCGGGAGGACGCCTACGGAAGTCTCCGCCTCAGCTTGGATGAAAGGCTGAGCCGAGAAGATGCCGACCGAGTCGTATCGGAGATCAAGCGCATTTCGGATTATCTTCGGAGGGAATAAATCGAAAAGCTACGTTTAGAATTTCATTCTTATTCGGCCCGTATGAGTTGGTATTTTAGTATAGCTGTCCGGGGACCGGGCCTCAAGGCCTTGGAATTATTTGGCAAAGTCCGGCGGGAACGTGCTATAATAAGGCCATTGTGATGATTCTTCCCTTTGGGAAGCGATAGATAAGGAGGCAGAAGGATGGCTTGTACGACGATCCTTGTCGGCAGAAGAGCGAGCTATGACGGCTCGACGATGATTGCGAGAAACGATGATTCCGGCTCCGGGGTTTTCACAGCGAAAAGGTTTACCGTGATAGAGCCGCATGAGCAGGAAAGGCACTACCGCTCTGTTTTATCCCATGTGGAAATTGAGCTTCCGGAGCGCCCTCTTCGCTATACGGCGATGCCAAACGGCCTTTTGAAGGATGGGATCTGGGCCGCCGCGGGGGTGAATTCTGAAAATGTCTCCATGACGGCGACGGAGACGATCACGAGCAATGAGCGCGTGCTCTCCGCGGACCCGCTGGTGGAGTATGTTCCCGCCGGCGTGGATCGGCCGGAGAAGATCGGCGGGATCGGGGAAGAGGACATGGTTTACATTACCCTCCCCTACATTCACAGCGCCCGGGAGGGAGTGCTCCGCCTCGGGAAGCTCCTCGAGCAGTACGGAACCTATGAGATGAACGGGATCGCCTTTTCCGATGTCCATGAGATCTGGTGGCTGGAGACGATCGGGGGACATCACTGGATCGCGAAGAGGGTGCCGGATGAGGCCTATGTGGTGATGCCCAATCAGCTCGGCATCGACAGCTTTGATCTGGAGGATGCGTTCGGAGAGAAGAAGAACCATCTCTGCTCCGCGGATCTTCGGGAATTCATCGGGGAAAATCATCTGAAGCTTTCCTTTGAGGAGGGGTTTAACCCACGGGATGCCTTCGGAAGCCATTCCGATGCGGATCACGTCTACAATACGCCGAGGGCCTGGTTCATAGAGCGCTGCTTAAACCCGAACAGCTTTGTATGGGATGGGGAGAACGCGGACTACCGGCCGGATTCCGATGACATCCCCTGGTCCATGGTGCCGGAGAAAAAGCTCACGGTGGAGGACGTCAAATATCTGCTTTCTTCCCACTTCCAGGGCACGCCCTATGACTGCTACGGAAGATACGGAGATGCCTCGGAACGGGGGAAATTCCGTCCGATCGGCATCAACAGAAACAGCTTCCTGAGTCTTACGCAGCTTCGCCCGGACCTTCCCCGGGAGATTCAGGCGATCGAATGGATCGCCTTCGGCTCCAATGTGTTTAATGCTTTCGTGCCGCTCTATGCCAATGTGGACCGGGCGCCGGAATACTTTTCCAATACGGCGGGAGAGGTGACGACGGAGAATTTCTACTGGGCGAACCGCCTGATCGGAGCGCTCGCAGACTCGCAGTTTAACCACTGCAGCTCTCATATCGAGCGCTATCAGTCCGCAGTGGCTGTGGCGGGCTATCGTGTTCTCCGGGAATACGATGAAAGGCTCCGCGCAGAGGGGCTCTCCGGAGAGGCGGCCGTGAAGCTTTTGGAGGAGGCGAATGAAAAAATCGCGGGGATGACAAAGGAAAAGACCACGGACGTCCTCGGAAAGGTTCTCTATGAGGTCAGCTGCCTGATGAAGAACGGATTTTCGAGGTCTGACGCATAGAAGATATCGGATAGTTTGACAGCGGCAGCGGCCTGAGGAATCAGGCCGCTGCGTTTTCCCGGGGGGAGCCGGAAGGGGGGAAAAGCGATGAGGGAAGCGGTTGACAGCCAGGAGGCGAGGTATCGGCAGATGATGGAGGAGCCGCTTTCGACGCTGATTCCGCGCCTCGCCGTGCCCTCCATTATTTCCATGCTGATCACTGCGGTCTATAATATGGCGGATACCTTTTTCGTCTCCCGGATCGACACCTCGGCTTCCGCCGCGGTAGGAATCATCTTTTCCATGCAGGCCATCGTCCAGTCCATCGCCTTTATGATCGGCATGGGCTGCGGCAATGAGATTTCCCGCCGTCTGGGGAGGAAGGATGAGGAGGAGGCCGAGAGGTATACGGCGATCGGATACTTCACGGAGCTTCTGACCGGGGGAGCGCTCTGCGTCCTTGGGCTCCTCTTTCTTCGCCCGCTCGTCTTCCTGCTCGGTTCCACGGAGACGATCGCCCCCTATGCGATGGCCTATGCGCGCTACATCCTCATCGGAACCCCCTTTCTCATGTGCTCCCTCGGGATGAACAATATGCTCCGCTTTCAGGGAAATGCCTTCTATTCCATGATCGGGATCTCGAGCGGAGGCATCCTGAACATGCTTTTAGATCCGCTCTTTATCTACCGCTTTCATCTTGGGATCTCCGGAGCGGCAATCGCGACGGCGCTCAGCCAGTTCATCGCCTTCCTCATCCTGAGCGGGCAGTGCAATTTCATGCCGGTCTGCATTTCGATCCGCCTTAAGAATTTTAAACCGAGCCTTTCGCGCTACCGGACGATTCTTCGCTTCGGCATACCCAGCCTCGCGAGGCAGGGGATCGCGGGAGTATCCACGATCGTCCTCAACTTTTCGGCGAAGCCATACGGAGATGCGGCGATTGCGGCAATCGCGATCGTCATGCGGATCGTCGTCTTTATGAATTCCGCCATTATCGGCTTCGGCCAGGGATTTCAGCCGGTCTGCGGCTTTAACTACGGCGCGAAGAATTATCGCAGAGTGGAAGACGCCTATGATTTCAGCCTTAAGGTCTGCTTTTGCATTCTCCTCGTATTCAGCGCTGCGGCCTTTCTCTTTGCGCGGCCCATCCTCTCGGCTTTCCGGAGAGAGGACGCGGAGGTGATACGGATCGGGAGCCTGGGACTCAGGCTGATGGCGCTCTCCACCCCGCTTGCGGCGCAGATCACGATGGCGAACATGTTCTCGCAGACGACCGGCTATAATGCGCGCGCGACCGTTATCGCGCTTCTTCGGCAGGGAATCTGTCTTCTCCCCTTCCTTCTTCTCCTGCCTCCGCTTTTTGGTCTCCTCGGAATCCTCATCTCACAGCCTCTGAGTGACCTTCTCTCCGCCGTCATCTCCTTCTTTATCACAAGGAGCATTATGCAGGAGCTCCGAGGGGAGAAGGAAATGAAGCGATAGAAAAGCGATAGGGAAGATTCGCCTTCTTCCGATGGATTTTAGGGGATGATAGAGACTAAGCTCCGAAAATGCGGGCTCTTTATCATGACTTGGCGCTTCAGGCGCGAAGACTCCTGACAAACTCCAGAAAAAGCGGACTTCGGAAGAGATATATCGCGGCATTGACCAGGATATTGAGGAAAAGAGCAGCCAGGATCAGCTTTCGGTGCAGCTTCCTGCTCAGGCTTAGATAAGCGAGAAACTCCCGGATCAGAGCGTTCAGTGTGAAGTACCACTTGGTCCTCGCGCCGTAGCCCTTACAGGGGATATGACATTTTCTCGCGAGGAGCAGCGCGCGGAAGACATGATAAGAGGTCGTTACGACCGCGATTTTCGGCTTCTCTCCCTCCATGAGTGCCCGGGAGAAAAGGAGATTCTGCCTGGTGTTCAGGGACTTCTCCTCCGTCAGGATCCGCCCGGGATCGACGCCCTGGGAGAGCGCATAGCGTCTCATTGCCTCCCCCTCCGGAATGTCCTCCCCCTCTCCCTGCCCGCCGGACAGGATGAGGAGCGCGCGCGGGTTTTCATAGAGGAGACGGATGCCGCGTTCGATCCGGGAGGCAAGAAGCGGAGTCACGGCTTCCCCGCGGATCCCCGCGCCGAGGACGACGATATAGTCCAGGTCCCGGCGTTTCCTCGGATGGAAAAGATTCAGGAGAGCGGAGAGACAGTACATCGCCATTAGAAAGAGAAGATAGGCCGCGCTAAAGCTGAGAGTCCCAAAGCATGCATTCCCGATGCTGCGGAGCAGGGCATGCTTTTGAAAGGAAGGGAGCAGGTATCCATTCAGGGGCCAAAGGAAGATGTAGACGATCAGGAGGAGAGAGAAGAGGAGGGAGAGAAGGTTCCTCGGACGGAGGCCCTCCCTTCGCAGGATTCGGATCCCCTGGACAAAGAAGACAAGGATCAGGAGGAAGGGGAATAGGAGGATGAAGACGGAGAGGACGCCAAGGATCAGTACGAGCGGAATCAGAATCAGGGGCCGATTCTGAATCTGCGGGGAAAAACGAAAGATGAGCAGGGAGAGAAAAAAGCCGAGACTCATCAAAAAGAAGAGAAAGAAAGCGCCGCTCCAGAGGCTCCTGGGCTCCCGGATCATCCGAAAGGAAAAGAGCATAGCCGAAAAAAGCAGCGGAACAGCGGTGAGAAGCAATGGGAAGTTCTGACTCATGTATCCTCCGTCATAAGCTCTCCTTCGGTATTTCATATCGAAACTCCGGGGCCTTCGGCATCGCAGCCGAGAAATCGGAGCGGGAGGTCCCGGAAAAGACAGTCTGGCCGAAAGAGGAATCATCTTTTGATATCGAATCGATCGGGAACCCATCGAATATTATTCGATCTATTTTAATGATTCCTCCATGAAAAGTCCAGCCTTCCCGCACCGCCCTTCCCGCCCTCCTCTTCACCGGTTTTTCAGAGTGGAAATGAAGCTTTCGCTTCAGCCTCGGATTTCCTCTTATCTTTGCGACATTCCTGTAAGATGCCGATTTTTGGGCTTTGTGACGCATCCCGCCTTCGTCCGGTGTATTCCGGTGAAAGGAGTTCAAATGACAGACGAACAGATTGTAGATCTATACTGGCAGAGGGAGGAGAGCGCGATCTCGGAAAGTGCCGGGAAATACGGGAGCTATTGCCATGCCATCGCGAGAAATATCCTCTTCAGCCGGGAGGACTCCGAGGAATGTGTGAATGACACCTGGCTTCGATGCTGGAACAGCATCCCTCCGCACCGCCCCTCCGTGCTCCGGAGCTTTCTCGGGAAAATCACAAGAAATCTCGCCATCAACCGCTGGGAGAAGGCCAGAGCGGAAAAGAGGGGCGGCGGTGAAATCACGGTGGTGCTGGAAGAGATCTCCGATCTTGCTTCCTCTATCGGAAATCCGGACGAGCTCCCGGAAAGACTCAGTCTTACGGCCTGTCTGAACCGTTTTCTGGAGTCGGAAAAGGAGGAGAGCCGAAAGCTTTTTGTCGGGAGATACTGGTATCTCAGATCCATAAAGGAGCTCGCCGGAGAGTATGCTCTGACAGAGAGCGGGGTAAAGATGAGTCTTTTGCGGGCCCGCGGAAGACTGAAGAAGCATTTGATGGAGGAGGGCTTTTTCCTATGAAGGCAGAGAAATTTCTGAAGGAGATCGGCGAAGTCGAGGATCGCTATATCGAGGAGGCCCTGCCAGAAAGCCTCCTGCGGGAGGGCGATGGGAAAGGAAAGCAGGAAAAGGGAGAAGAGGAAAAAGGAGAAGAGGAAAGAAAAGACGGAATATCCGGGGAGAAGCTTCCGGAAGACAGGAGCCGAATCCATAGGAGCCGGAGAGTTTACGGAGGAGTCGCTGTCGCTGCGGCCTGTCTTCTCGCCTTTTTTGGAATCCGAAGCTTCCAGAGAGTGAAGCCGGGAGCTTTGGATGCGAGAAAGAGCGGAGGAGCGGTATCCGGAGAGAGGAAGGAAGCGACGGAGGGAAATATGGCCGGGGAGAAAAAGGAAGCCGCGGGCGATGAGAGTATGAAGCTTTCGAACCCGTTTATCGAGGTGGGAAGTCTCGAGGAGGCGGAGGAGCTGGCCGGCTTTTCTCTAAAGACGGCGGAGAAAGTTGGAAATTATGAGAGACAGAGCATTTCCGTAATGGAAGGGGAGATGATCCAGGTCCTCTATCAAAATGATGCGGGAGAGGAGGGACTCCGCGTCCGGAAGGGGCTGGGAGAAGGAGATCTCAGCGGCGACTATAATTCCTATACTCTGGATGAGGAGGTCGAGCAGGACGGAGTAAAGATCCGTCTCCGGGGAGATGGGCCGAGGATTTTTGCCGCGAGCTGGACAAAGGGCGCCTACAGCTATGCCATTGATCTAAGCGATGCCGAGCTGGACCGCGAAAACGTACTTCAGCTCATCTCGGAAATCGACTGATGGATCTGACGCTGTGAGATTATTATGACCGGAAAAGATCAGATCAAAAATGCCTATAAGCTGATCGGCGGACATGCCAGCTTCTAGGAAGGCGGGATGACGTATTCTGCCTTCCTCTACATGTAGAGACGGTAGTACTGCTTTCCCACAAGGCTCCGGACAGTCATATCAACGTAAAAGTGGAGTTTGGCGAGGGAAAAGGAAAGGTGCCGCTTGATAAAATAGCGGAGAGGGCAGAAAAGTACAAACCAAAAGAAAAGGTTACATATAAGAAAATAAAGGAGTACATAGAAGAAAAATACGGATTCAAGGTACACACCGCTTACATAGCAGAAGTGAAAAGAGCGTTTGGCCTGCCCATGTATGATGCTCCCAATGCAGTTGAGAAATTAAAGAATCGTAAGGCACATCCGACAAAAGATAAGGTAAGGGCCATCACAGACGCATTAATTCATTTTGAACTTATCAGCAAGAAAGAAGCATCAGCAGTAAAAATCGCACATTTGTCTGCTATCTGATGCTCACGGTACAATGAACCTGAAAAGGAGGTCGATGAGCATGTGGTGGAAGAAGAAAGAAAAACACTATCTTTATCTTACATATGAAGAGCTGCGGATCGTCATGGCCAGCCTGGTCCATTGTAAAAACAAGCTGATCCGTGAGGGCAGATACACGGACTGTATCGACGAAATGATCGTGAAGGTATCCCGCTTGATGTGAGTTCCTACAATTACATATCGTTCCTTTGGGAGCCGCTTATTCTGACAAAGAGTAAGCGGCTTTTTCCATTTCCCTACATAGCCGTCTGCCGCCGCAGGCGGCTCAATCTTTGAAAGGAGGAAAAACCCCAATGGTAAAGACAAAGGTCATTTCTGTGGCGAATCAGAAAGGCGGTGTCGGCAAAAGTACGTCCGTGTACTGTATCGGGGCCGGTCTGGTCGCCGCCGGGCATAAAGCCCTGCTTGTCGATGTGGACCCGCAGGGCGATCTTACCAAAATGCTAGGCCAGCGTAAGCCCCATGAGCTGTCGCTGACCCTAGCAAACAAGATGAATGATATTGTCGCCGGAATGGATGCACCGGTACACCCGGAAGTCATGCACCATGCGGAGGGCTTTGATTTCGTCCCGGCCAACCGCACGCTCTCCGCCGTAGAGGTGGGACTGGTCAATGTGATGAGCCGGGAAACGGTGCTGCGGCAGTATCTGGACAGTGTCAAACAGGATTACGACTATGTTCTGCTGGATTGCCGTCCCTCTCTTGGCATGCTGGTCATCAACGCTCTGTCTGCTTCTGACTATGTTTTGATTCCCGTGCAGGCGGACTATCTTGCGGCGGAGGATATGACGGAACTGATCGGGACTGTGCAGAGCATTAAGCGGCAGATCAACCCCAAATTGAAAGTGGGCGGCGTGTTCCTGACGATGGCGAATGAGACAAACTTCCGCAGAGACATCGTAAAGTCTGTCCGGGAGAACTTCGGGAGGCATCTGTCCGTGTTGCAGACTGTTATCCCCTCTACGGTGCGGCTTGCAGAGATCAGTACCGCGGACAAGAGCATCTTTTTGCATGAACCAAAGGGAAAAGCGGCAGATGCCTACCGCAGTCTGGTAAAGGAGGTGATGAGCATTGGAGAAAAAGAGCGCAGCCGATCTTCTGACCTCGGTCGATGAACTGTTTACCACGCAGGCGGAACGGGATGAGGCAAAACGGGAAACGGTAAAGAAGATTCCCATCTCCGAGATCAGCGACTTTCCAAACCACCCCTTTAAGGTGCGGATGGACGAAGCCATGCAGGAGATGACAGAGAGCGTGAAACAGTATGGGGTGCTGGTTCCCATTATGGTACGTCCAAAGCCGGAGGGCGGCTATGAGATGGTTGCCGGGCACCGGCGCAAGCTGGCGGCAGAGCTGGCACAGCAAACGGAGCTTCCCTGTCTTGTGCGAGATCTTACCGATGACGAAGCCATTCTTCTGATGATTGACAGCAACCTGCAGCGGGAAAAGATACTGCCATCGGAAAAAGCCTTTGCCTACAAAATGAAACTGGAGGCGATGAAACGGCAACAAGGAGAACGTACAGACTTAACTTCTGTCCCAGTGGGACAGAAGTCGGGATTAACATCAAGAGAGATACTTGCAGATAATTCGCCGGATAGCAATACACAAATTCAACGTTACATTCGTCTGACAAACCTTATCCCTCCGCTGTTGGACATGGTGGATGAGGGCAAGATTGCCATGCGCCCTGCCGTGGAGTTGTCCTACCTGTCCGAAAGCGAACAGATGGCTTTACAAGAAACAATGGAAATGGAGGACTGCACGCCCTCTTATGCTCAGGCGATCAAATTGCGGAGATTTTCGGAGGAGAGAAAGCTGAACGGAGATGTGATTCTGTCCATCATACAGGAAGAAAAACCAAACCAGAAAGAACAGGTAAAGATCCCAAAAGAGCGTATCAGCAAATTTTTTGCACCGGGGACGCCCGTACAAAAGATTGAAGATACCATCGTCAAGGCACTGGAACTTTATCGTAAGCGTCAGAGGGATATGGAACGGTAACTCTCCGCCAAGGGGGACGTATTCCCTGCTATGGGAGATCGTTTGTGTTTCATTCCCCCTCTCCACACCTCACCCCCTGTTACCAGCTGAAAAAAGAAATATGATCCATGCCTCCTGCCGGAGAGTTCCGGCACGGAGGATTTTCTTTTTCAGCAGGTAAGCGATATTGGCAGAGCCAAAGAAATCTCACGGAAAGGAGGCGATCAGGATGAATGCGAAAACCATAATCGGAATCGCGCTTGTTGCTGTGATTATCGGCGTGCTGGCATTTCTGAAAATCAAAGGCAGACGCAAGTAATCTTCCACAGGGCGGCATGTTTGGCTGCCCTGTACATAGAAAAATATGAGGAAGGAGATTTCCACAAATGAAACGGGAACGGTTTGAAGAGCGGCTTCTACGTATCTTTGCAGAAGCCGGATATCAGCCAAGTCAGCTTCTGGATATCACACCGGAGGAAATGGTGGAGATACCGGGGATCACGGTGCCCAATATCCGGACGGTTCTGGCTGTTCAGAACAAGGCACTGGATGAAGCTTATGGCGACCATAAAAAGGTGGTGGGTGCGCGTATTCTCTCAGAGATTCGGAGGCAATGGCAAAAGAAGGAAAACGAGGGCAAAGAGGAAACGGGGTAAGATGCGATGAAGAAAGAAAAGCATATCATCTGGAGCAATTACTTTCTGGACTATGACGACTGGAAGGATGACCTGGAGGAGCAATATCCGGATTTGTCCGAGGATGAGCGCATCTCCCTGATGTATGAAATCAACAATGATTACTTGGAAGATGAGCGCATGAACCTCAACATCCAGTTGGACCGCCCGATTTTAGTGATCGGAGATCTGGGATTATGGGATGGCCGCCACAGCGGATACAAGGAGATCGAGAGCGGGAACATCCGGGACTGCCTGTACGCCGATACGGATTACAGCACCTGGTACGTAGATCAGCTGGGCGACCTGCGATGCGACGCCATTCATCACGACGGCACCAACCACTATCTCTACCGTGCCTATAAAGATGGCATAAGTGATTCCCAGATCGACCTGTTGAAAGAGAAACTGTATGACGGAACGGCGACCCGCGCCGATAACACAAGAGTGACCCGCAGGCTGGGCGATGACATTGCCAGAGTCTACGGGCTTTCTCTTCCCTGGCAGCGGCAGAGCACGGAATTGCAAAGGTAGAAGGAGGCGTAAGCGATGGCAAGAAGGTATGAGCTGATTACGGAGCTGTATCAGCGTATGCAGGAAGCAGTGACCGCTCCGCAGGAATGGCAAAGATTTCTTTCGACCGCCTGCCGGAACTATAAGCTTCCCTTTGATGAACAGCTCCTGCTTTTCGCCCAGCGTCCGGATGCCACTGCTGTACTGGAGATCGAGCGATGGAACAGGCAGTTTGGGCGCTGGGTCAACCGCGGCGCGACGGGAATCGCGGCCTTTGACCGGAACGCTCTCGGACGGTCGCGGCTGAAATACTACTTTGACATCTCTGACACCCATCCGGGACGGTTTGCCAGGCGGGTCCCGCTCTGGCAGGTGCGTCCAGAACATGAAGCGGAGATCACGGAGGCACTGGAGAACAGCTTTGGGGAGCTGGCGGATAAGAGTAGTTTTGCCGAAGCCCTGCTATCCGTAGCAAAGAATGCCGTGGAGGATAATCTCCCGGATTACCTTTCGGAGCTGAAATACTACAAGGAAAACAGCCTGCTGGAAGAACTGGACGATTTCAACCTGGAAGTGATTTACCGCGATCTTGTCCGAAACAGCGTGGGCTATATGCTCCTTGTCCGGTGCGGCATTGACCCGGCTCTGTATTTTTCCAACGATGATTTCCGGGGCGTGATTGACTTCAATACCCCACAAGTCTTAAATGCCTTGGGCGTAGCCACCGGCGACATCGGACAGATGTGTCTTTCGGAAATTTCCCGCACCGTTACAGCACTGGAGCGGCAGGCAAGTTTGAATCGCACAGTGGCAGAGCTTCCGGAGGACGCTTATTCTATAAGCGAAAGCAAGACCAATATACAGGAAAGGAGCGGTTTACATGAACGGGATCACATACAGAATGCAGGACGGCTACCGGATACCGAACCTGCTTCCCCCGCAGGAGATAGAGGTGACGCTTGGGAAATACGGCCTGCTGCGCAGGAGGTTCCTCAAGGAGCACCGCAGGGTGATGTTCACCAACCTGCTGACCAGCGGCAGGCTGACGGAGCACCTGATGGAGATCGAACAGACGGCCAGGAGACGGGTGGAACAGATCACAGAGCAGATGGCGAAAGCCGAGGGCGTGACGGAGCAGCTGAAAGCGACCGACCAGATGAAGTGGGTGGGGCTGATGAACAGCATCCGGCAGGCCGCGGAGGAGACCGTACTGGCGGAGCTGATCTACAGCTAAACGAAGAAACACCGGAGGAAAACGCGGGAACTGGGGCCCCCGAAAAGCAAATGCTTTTTGGGGAAAGGAGAAGCAAGGGAGCGGAGCGAGAAAGGGAATCCGATGTGGATTCCGTTGCGAGCGGTGCGGACTTTGTGACGACGCGGCTTCCCGCGTTTTTGGATGAGGAGCTGATATTCGCCATCCTCGCAAACCCGGACGACGACCTGAAATACAAGAAGGCGCAGATCGAGATGTATTTTGCTGCACACCCCGATACCGAGGAACGGGCAGAGTATCTGAAAAGCGCCTATCCGGACCGCTATACGGAGCTGCTTGCGGGCGCATCCCGCAGGCGTGTGGGCTATAAAGCACAGGAGGGCGGTCTTCTTATGTGGGAGGGCTCCTATCTCTCCCGAACTGGTGAGAGCGTCTTTTCCTGGCAGATCGTGGCAGATTGGACCTCCCAGATCATCGAAAAAGGCGACTATCACCTGAACAGGGACAGCAAGGGACTGAAAACGCAGGAAGCCCAGCAGCTGTCCCTCTTTGATTTCGCGGAATTTACTGCACCGGAGCAGGCAGCACCGGCAGAACGCGTATCCTATGGGCTCCGCTATTCACAGCAGGTGATTGATGAGGCTCTTTGTATCGGAGCCAATGACCGCAACAGCCGCCTGATCATCTGCGCTTACTTCATGAAGGACAAGCCCCTTGCGGAGAACGCCCGCTTTCTCATGGAGCATTATGGAGAGAACGGCGCGGGGTTCTATTTGAATGACCGTCCGTATGCGATCTGGTACAACACCGAGGGTATCCGTCTTTCCTCCGGGGACAGAATCCAGGGCAACGCCTCTATGCTGATCTCCTGGGAGGACGCGGCTAAGCGTATCCGGGAACTGCTGGACGCCGGGCGCTACATGCCGCAGGCAGAACTTGACCGGGTAACAGACTATGAATATCAGGAGGTGGCAAACAGCCTTTGGTATCTCCGGCAGGACTTTGCGGTGGAAGCAAAAGAGCAAAACCTGCTGCCGGAAGTCAGCGGTATCTATGCATCGGGCGGCGGTTTTCCGGAGCAGACGGCACAGATCAAGGAGCTGCTGAAACAGTCGGAGACTTTGCAGGGGCTTGTGGAGGAGTTGCAGGACGTCATCTCCGCTTACGAGGGAAACCGCGATCTTCTGCGTTTCCACTTTCACCGCCCGAAACGAATACTGGAACGGCTGACCAATTTGCAACGTGAGCCGATCCGCTTTACCGCCGCCGAGGATTACGATCCCCAGCGGCGTTTCTTTATCTCCCTGGACGAGATCGACAAGCTCCTGCGAGGAGGTACGTCAGATTACCGGCTCGGTGTGTATGCCTTTTTTCTCTCCCATGAGGATGCGAAGGAACGGGAACAATACCTGCGTTCCTGTCACGGGGAATACAGCGGCTCTCATGGCGGAAATGACAGCACGGAATACACCAGTAAGGGTGTTTCCTTCAGCCACGGCAGCATCACAGCGCCCTATGCCAAGCTGGACTGGAGCTGGAACAAGGCGTCGCGGCGGATTGCAGTCCTGATCGAGAACGGCAGCTTTCTGTCCGAGGAAGACCGGACGGCCATGCCGGATTATGAGCGGCGGGTACTTTCGACCGTTATTCTCCGCGCTTTTTACGATCTTCCGGAGGAGCACCCCCGTCCGTTCAGCGGCAACCCAATCAGTGATTATTGGGAAGCTGTCCGGGAAATCCAAGCACAGCTCATCGATCCGGTAAAGGTAGAAGCGATCTATTCGATGCTGGTGTCCGCAGCGGACAGTAGCACTCCAGACGACCGGTATTATCAGGACCGGCAGGACGCTTTATCCTCCTTTGTCTCCTACCGGGAAGGAACCTATTCCCTGTTCGGGGAAAAGCGTGAGTCGGCTCCGACCCCGCCACAGACGCAGGAGGTCCAACAGAAAATAACGAAACAGACCGATTTGGAGAAAGCCATCTGGCTGATCAATGCCTACTGCCAGGAGACTTTTGAAAGTGATGCGGACTTTGACGACTTTTCCCATGTGGACCTGGCCTTTTCCAGTACCAGTGACGGCGAGCATTCGATTGCGATTTATGCTGACCTTGTGAATTTCCGCCTGGTCTATACTGTGGACAGTGAAGCGGTCTATACCAACGAGTGTCAAAGCATAACCGAGCTGAACGAGTACCTTGCCAGCCTGGACTTCGACGCTATGGTTGCAGATGCGGAGGAGGCATTTTCTAACAGGCAACCGGAACCGGCAGAAACAGAACAAAGTGTTCCGAAGCCGACACGGGAGGCAGCACCGGCTGAAACAGAACCGCCTGTCACCCTTGCGCCGCCGAAACCTCGCCGGGAGCGCGTGATCTTTGCCGCATTGCACCTGGAGATACCAGCCGAAGAAAGACACAACTTCCGCATCACCGATCCGGAGCTGGGCTACGGCACTTCTGCGGAGAAGTACAGTGCCAATGTCGCCGCCATCCGCACCTTAAAGCAGATCGAGGCAGAGGAACGTCTGGCTACGCCAAAGGAGCAGGAAAACCTGTCTCGCTACGTGGGCTGGGGAGGGCTTGCGGACTGCTTTGATGAGCGCCACAGCAAATATCCGGAACTGAAACGCCTGCTGACCGGGGAAGAATACGCTGCCGCCAGAGCCAGCTCCCTGACCGCCTTTTATACCTCCCCGGTCATCATTGCGGCTATGTACGACGCGCTCTCTCAGATGGGCTTTCAGGGCGGCAACATTTTAGAGCCCGCCTGCGGCGTGGGGAACTTTATCGGGATGCTGCCAGAGGACATGGCGGCAAGCCGCACCTACGGCGTGGAGATCGACAGCATCTCCGGGCGGATCGCGCAGCAGCTCTACCAGAACAGTCCGATTGCCGTGAACGGCTTTGAAAAGGTGCAGATGCCGGACAGCTTCTTTGACGTAGCCGTGGGCAACGTGCCTTTCGGTGACTTCAAGGTGACGGACAAAAAGTATGACAAGCATCACTGGCTGATCCACGACTACTTTTTCGGAAAGACCCTGGATAAGGTGCGTCCGGGCGGCATTGTGGCTTTTATCACCAGCAAAGGGACAATGGACAAGGAAAATTCCGCGGTTCGGAAATACCTGGCCCAGCGTGCCGACCTGATCGGAGCTATCCGCCTGCCGGATAACGCCTTTAAGCAGAACGCCGGGACAGAAGTCACCAGCGATATCCTCTTTTTGCAGAAGCGGGATCGCATGACGGACATCGAGCCGGACTGGGTGCATCTGGACACGGATGAGACCGGTATCCGAATGAATACCTACTTTGTACAGCACCCGGAGATGGTGTTGGGAAACATGGTTATGCAAACAGGCCACTTCGGAGAAGAAAGCGCCTGCAAAGCCTATGAGGATGGCGACCTGGCCGAACAGCTGCGGGATGCGATCAGCAATCTTCATGCGGAGATCACCACTTATGAGATAGAAGAGGCGGAGGCGGACGAGGACGACCGTTCCATCCCGGCCGATCCCACAGTACGCAACTTCAGTTACACGATTTCGGATGGCGAGCTGTACTTCCGGGAAAACTCCCGGATGTATCCGGTATCCGTTTCCGTCACGGCGGAGAACCGCATCCGCGGTATGATCGCCATCCGGGACTGTGTGCGGCGGTTCATTGAACTCCAGACCGAGGACTATCCGGAGGCGGACATCCGGGCCGAACAGGGGAAATTAAACCGTCTCTACGACGACTATACCGCCAAATACGGACGGATCACCGGCCGTGGCAACAGCCTTGCCTTCGGAGAGGACGCCAGCTACTGCCTGCTGTGTTCTCTGGAGATGCTGGACGAGGAAGGAGGCTTCAAGTGCAAGGCGGACATGTTCACCAAGCGCACCATCCGGCCCCATGTGCCGGTGACGACGGTGGACACTGCCAGTGAAGCCCTTGCCTTGTCTATTTCCGAAAAGGCGCGGGTGGATATGGCATATATGGCAAAGCTCTCCGGAAAAACAGAGCCAGAGCTGGAGGTCGAGCTCTCCGGCGTCATCTTCCGGGACATCCGGTGTGCAGAGGAAGCGTCTGCCATACCCGACTCTTTTGCAGACCTAACCCGTTATCCTTTTGTGACGGCGGACGAATACCTGTCCGGGAACGTGCGCCGGAAACTCCGCATGGTAAAGGCGCTGGCCGAGACAAGGCCGGACCTTGCCGAACAGATACAGGGAAACATCAAGGCGCTGGAGGCTGTGCAGCCGGTGGACCTGACCGCAGGCGAGATCGGTGTGCGCATCGGTGTCAACTGGATTCCCACGGAAATCTATGAGCAATTCATGTATGAGCTGTTGGGGACTGGCTATTATGGCCGGGATCGGATTCATATCCTGCACGCTACGTCTACCGGTGAATGGAATATTACCCACAAGAACGCCGACAGCCGCAACGTCAAGAGCTTTACCACCTACGGCACCAAACGGATCAGCGCCTATCATATCCTGGAGCAGACCTTAAATCAGAAGGATGTCCGCGTCTTTGACTATCTCTATGATGAGGACGGGAACAGGAAAGCGGTGCTGAACAAAAAGGAGACCGCCATCGCCCAGGACCGGCAGGAGCTGATCAAGGCGCAGTTTTCTGAATGGATCTGGAAGGACATCGACCGGCGCGAAAAGCTCTGCCGCATCTACAACGAGACCTTTAATTCCATCCGTCCGCGGGAATACGACGGGCAGCACATCCGCTTCTCCGGGATGAACCCGGAGATCACGCTCAGAAAGCATCAGATCGACGCCATCGCCCACATCATGTACGGCGGGAATACCCTGCTGGCCCACGAGGTAGGGGCAGGCAAGACCTACGAGATGGTCGCGGCGGCGATGGAATCAAAGCGTCTGGGGCTGTGCACGAAATCCCTTATTGTGGTGCCCAACCACCTCACGGAGCAGTGGTCCGGCGAGTGGCTGCAACTCTATCCGTCGGCCAACATCCTCGTTGCCACCAAAAAGGACTTTGAGACCAAGAACCGTAAGAAATTTTGCGCGAGGATCGCGACCGGGGATTATGACGCAGTGATTATCGGCCACAGCCAGTTTGAAAAGATCCCCATGTCCGCCGCGCGCCAGGAGATCCTGATCCAGCGCCAGATCGATGAGATCCTGGACGGCATCGACGAAGCCAGGCGCGCCAAAGCGGAACGCTACACCGTCAAGCAGCTGGAGCGAACCAAGAAACAGCTGGAAGTGAAAATGGCAAAGCTCAACGACCAGAGCCGAAAAGACAGCCTTGTGACCTTTGAAGAACTGGGCGTGGACCGGGTGTTTATCGACGAGAGTCACTTTTTTAAGAACCTCTTTTTGGCGACCAAAATGCGCAACGTGGGCGGCATCGCCCAGACCGAAGCACAGAAAAGCTCCGACCTTTTTATGAAGTGTCAGTACCTGGACGAGATCACTGGCGGGCGCGGCGTAATATTTGCCACAGGGACACCAATCTCCAACTCCATGGCGGAGCTCTACACCATCCAGCGGTATCTGCAGTACCGGACGCTTGCGGAAATGGACATGCTCCACTTTGACGACTGGGCGGCGGCTTTTGGGGAGACCATCACCGCGATTGAATTATCCCCGGAGGGCTCCGGCTACCGGGCCAAGACAAGGTTTGCGAAGTTCTACAACCTTCCGGAGCTGATGAGCGCCTTTAAGCTGGTGGCGGACATCCAGACGGCGGACATGCTAAATCTCCCGGTGCCGAAGACCAACTTCCACACCGAGGTCATCAAGCCGTCGGAGCTTCAGCAGGAAATGATAAAAGGGCTGGCCGAGCGCGCCGAGGACATCCGCTCAGGCGGTGTAGACCCCAAAGTGGACAACATGCTGCACATCACCAACGACGGGCGGAAGCTGGCGCTGGATATGCGGCTCATTAACCCGCTGGCGGCGGACGACCCGGAGGGAAAGGTCTCCGTCTGTGCCAAAAACGTGTACCGGATCTGGAAGCAGACAACCGTACAGCGCGGGACACAGCTGGTGTTCTGCGATCTGTCCACCCCGAAGGGGGACGGGAGTTTTAACGTCTACGACGACTTGAAACAGAAACTTATGGCATCAGGTGTTCCGGAGGATGAGATCGCCTATATCCATGATGCCAACACCGAAGCCAGGAAAAAAGAACTGTTCGCCAAGGTGCGCTCCGGGCAGGTGCGTATCCTGATGGGCTCCACCCAGAAAATGGGAGCCGGGACCAACGTGCAGGACCGTTTGGTGGCACTTCATGACGTAGATTGCCCGTGGCGGCCTTCTGACCTGGCCCAGCGGCTGGGACGTATTGTCCGGCAGGGCAACCAAAATGAGGAAGTAGATATTTACCGCTATGTCACCGAGGGAACCTTTGATGCCTACCTTTATCAGCTGGTGGAAAATAAACAGAAATTCATCGCACAGATCATGACCTCAAAATCTCCTGTCCGGGTGGCGGACGACGTTGACGAGACCGCCCTTTCTTATTCCGAGATCAAGGCGCTGGCTACCGGCAACCCGCTGATCATTGAAAAGTGCAACCTGGACATGGAGGTGGGCAAGCTGAACGTGCTGAAAGCCAGTCACCTGAGCCAGAAGTATGCGCTGGAGGAAATGGTACTAAAAAAATATCCGAAGATGCTCCAGGACTTAAGACAGCGCATCCTCGGCTATGAGCAGGATGCGCATTTGGCAGAGCTTCACCCCAAGCCGAAAGAGGGATTTGCGGGCATCACGCTCATGGGAAAAGAAATCGCAGAAAAGGAGGCTGCGGGCAAAGCGATTATCGACATCTGCACCCATATGACAGGCTCCGGAACTGCCGAGAGGATCGGCGAGTACCGGGGCTTTTTCCTTTCCATCACCTATGACGGCGCAAAGAACGAGTACCAGCTGCACCTGAAAGGGACACTCTCCCACACGACGGCGCTGGGCGCGGACGTGTTCGGCAACATCACCCGTATCGACAATGTGATCGACGGCATTTCCGGGAAGCTGGAAAAGGTACGGTCTGAGCTTGCGGACACGGAAAAACAGATGAAAAATGCAAAGACCGAGATGAACGCGCCATTTGCAAAGGAGGACGAGCTGAAAGAAAAAGAGGCGCGGCTGAAGGAACTGAACATCCTGCTCAACATGGATGAGAAAGACCGTTCCCTGATCGACGAGACGCCGGAGGAAGAACCGGGGCCGGTCAGAAGCCAGAAATGTGCCCTCACTCGTTGAGGTAGAAAGCTATGCCTTCTACCTTTTACATAACCCATGTAGTATGAGATAGAAGAATCACATAGAACAGAAAGATTACCATTTTTATCGGGGCACCTGCTTTGAAAAAGAAATAAGCGTACCTGATAGAGCTATAAAAGATTGATTTTACGATATTTATGAGATAAAGTGGGTACGAAAGGAGGTGCAGTGGAATGAAGTATTTAGAGCAGATGCAGAAGAAAAAATTGTTTGATTTAGCATTTGTTGAACATCTGACAGGAAATGTCATGACCGCCAAAAGTCTGCTGCAGTCTTATAAGAAGGCTGGTTATATTGTAAGCATACGCAGGGGACTATATGCGGCGCTTGATCTGGCGAACAAAAATACTCTTGCCAGCCGTTTTGAGATCGGAAGCGCAGTGAATGGGAACGCATATGTTTCCCATCACTCTGCACTGGAATATCACGGTGTCGCCAATCAGGTATTTTACACGGTTACTGTATCTTCTTTGGAGCGCTTTACTACCTTTGAATATGACGGTGTGACCTATGAACGGTATCTGCCGAAAATAGAGAAAGGTATCCAGATGCCAGCGCAGACGCCCCTTGTATCCGTCACAGATATTGAGCGAACTGTTGTGGATTGTATTTATGATATCGGACGTGCCGGAGGCCTGGAGGAGCTTTTGGAGGCGCTGCGTCTGATTCCAAGTCTGCGGGAAGATCAGCTTCTTTCCTATCTGGAAGCATATGGACAGATCTTTCTCTGGCAGAAAGCAGGCTTTCTTTTGGAGCATTTTTCTGAAACATTAAATCTGAGTTCATCATTTCTAACCACGTGTAGGAGCAAGATCAATAACCGGAAAAAGTATCTGATCGAAGGGGAAAAGATGGTTTATTATCCAAAATGGAAATTATACGCACCACGCGATCTGTTTAATGAAGGAGGCGACGAACTTGTATAATCTTGATCGGGCATTGCTGGCACAGAAAGCTGCGGAAACTGGATTTATCCGGGATAATTTAGAAAAAGTCTATCGACTGACCGATGTTTTGGCGTTCCTGAGCGAGCATCCGGTTTTGTCGAGTTCTCTTGTCTTAAAAGGAGGAACTGCGATCAATCTGACAGTATTCGATCTTCCGCGGCTATCTGTTGACATTGATCTGGACTTTCACAGAGATTGTTCGAGAGAAGAAATGCTGTCCGCAAGAGAAGAAATAACCGCACTGATTCTGCGTTATATGAATGCCAGTGGTTACATGTTAAACGCGGATAAAGAGAAAAATCCACATGCTCTTGATTCCTGGGTGTTCTACTATCAGAACGCCGGGGGCAACCGGGATAATATTAAGATTGAGGTCAACTACTCTATGCGCTGCCATATACTTCCGATTCATCAAACGGAGGTTAAAATAGATGTACTGGACACAGGAATAAAGATCAATGCACTTGCTCCTGTCGAACTGTTCGGAAGTAAGATCAAGGCGTTGTTGGAACGCACAGCAGCGAGGGACCTGTATGATATTCACAACATGATTCAGCTTCATGTCTTTGATAAAGGGGAAATGACAATGCTGCGCAAATGCGTTCTATTTTACAAAGCAGTTGGAAGTACCGGAGATTTTCATGAGGAAATCAGTTTGGACAGTATAGACCGATTGAATTTCACTAAGATTCGTCAGACACTGCTCCCGGTTTTGAGAAAAGGAGAAAGCATTGATCTTGCGCTTATCAAATCGGAAGTAAAAGCTTTTCTTCATGAGCTGCTTGTGCTTACAGAAAGGGAAACAACCTTCCTGCATGCTTTTGCAAATGGAGTTTATCAGCCGGCTCTACTTTTTGATGATGCGGATACTGTAAAACGAATCATCAATCATCCGATGGCGATTTGGAAGTCGAATAAGATTCATAAATCAAAAAAGAAATAATAAATTACCTCTATAAATAAACTTCAGTTTGTTTATAGAAGCGAATCTTGCTATAGAGGTTAGAACAAAGATGAGACTAAAATATGGCAATACGAATACGTTTTTTGTTCATGGTGACAATAGTGGCCTGCTATTTGACACGGACTATGCCGGAACATTGCCTGCTTTCTATAAGGCTATAAAGCAGAACAGTATTACTGTAAAAGACATCGAGTATGTTTTGGGTTCGCACTATCACCCAGATCACATTGGACTTATAAGTGATCTAATGAAGCAAGGCGTGAAACTGCTTGTAGTGGATGTACAACAAGATTTCATCCATTATTCAGACGATATTTTTATAAGGGACAAAATCCCTTACTCTTCAATCGATGAAACGCTGGCGACTGTTATTTCCTGCGAAGAAAGCAGAGACTTCCTATCGTGCATGGGTATTCACGGAGAAATCATACACACACCAAGTCATTCCGAGGACAGCATTTCTCTTGTTTTGGATAATGGCGATTGTTTTGTCGGGGATCTTGAACCATTTGAATATCTTGAAGTCTATAAGGAGAATGCACCATTAAAGAGTGACTGGAAGCATGTTCTATCCTTTTCCCCAAAGCGGGTATTCTATGCACATATGCCTGAAAAAAGAATGGATTGATAAATTCTAATTTGTCAAATTAAAATTCTGAATTAAAGAAAATTGTGGAGGTGATGGAATGCATCCTGGTTTTTTGATTATCCTGGTATGTGCAGCTGTTGCGATAGGGATCGGTGTGATTTCAAATAAGAAAAAGGAATAAACAAACCGAGACTCCATGTCCAATCCATAATCATCAGGCTGGTTTTTCAAAGGGAAAGCTGGCCTTTTTACATAGTAGCCGGGTGATTTTCACAGCGAAGATCACCCGGCTTTTTCTAGTGCGCCCGGCGGGCGCACGTTCTATAGGGTGAAAGTCCCGACCCCGCCCGGCAGTGGGAAGGGGATAGCTGAACAGCAAGGGTGTCCACCGCGAGATGGAATCTGAAGGAAGCTGTAAGCAAACCACTGGGCTGACGAACAGGAAGCCCATCAGGCTGTAAAGCGCGGATGAGACTGCTAGACAAGTCAAAGTCCAATAACTGCACGGAGCGCCAGCAGTAAATGGGACAGTCATAAGTGGGAAAGAACGTGTGAGTACCCGGGGAGGTCTCACGGACGTATCCAAGGCAACAGAACACTTGCGGATATGGTCGAAATAAGGTTTACCGTGAGAAGTCAGCAGGAGCCGTATTACAAGACCGGCAAACGTACGTAAGCCGGAAAGGGCTCCACATAAGGAGATGCAGCAAATCTTGGCAACCGATGACAGATTTAACGGCAGACAACTTCATATCGAAGACTACCTGCGTGTGATACCTGCGGAACAGGAAAAGGAAACAGGAGTGCCGGACTATCGGAGGATTGCGGATGACGACAGCATCAGCAGATACTTTCAACCGGACAACCTGCTGGAAATCATTCTTCGCACAGACAACCTGAATAAGGCGTATCTGAAGGTGAAGAAGAACAAGGGCAAAGGTGGTATCGATGGAATGCAGGTGGATGAACTTCTGCCCTACCTGAGAGAGAACCAGAGCGCACTTGTCTGGCAGCTGCGGGAGGGGAAATACAAGCCCAACCCAGTCCGCAGGGTAGAGATACCCAAGGAGGAGAAAGGCAAAGTCAGGAAACTTGGAATACCGACGGTGGTGGATCGTGTGATCCAGCAGGCGATTGCGCAGGAACTCATGCCAATATACGAGAAGCAGTTCTCGGATAACAGCTTCGGGTTTCGGCCGGGGAGAGGATGCCATGATGCCCTGAGGAAATGCCTCAGGCTGGCGGACGAAGGATATGTGTATGTAGTAAGTATGGATTTAGCGTCATACTTTGATACCGTGAACCACAGCAAGCTCATAGAGGTGCTGTCGCGGACAATCAGGGACGGACGCGTCATATCGCTGATACACAAATACCTGAATGCCGGGGTCATGGAAGACGGCGGATTCCACGCAACAGAAGAAGGCGTGCCCCAGGGCGGACCGCTGAGTCCATTACTCGGAAATGTAATGTTAAACGAGCTGGATAAAGAACTGGAACGCCGCGGGCACAAGTTCGTCAGGTACGCGGATGACTGCATGATCTTTTGCAAATCCCGGAAAAGCGCGGAACGCACGCTGGAAAACATCGTCCCATTCATCACAGGGAAACTGTTCCTGAAAGTCAACCTCCAGAAAACGACAGTGGCACACATCAGCAGGGTGAAATATCTGGGCTATGGGTTTTACCGATTCAGAGGGAAATGCAGGCTCAGACTGCATACGAAGTCGAAAGTCAAAATGCAGAAGAAACTCAGGGAACTGACGTGCAGAGGCAATCGGTGGAGCAATCCGGAGAGGGAGCAGAAGCTGAAGGATTATGTCCGCGGCTGGATGTATTACTTCCGATTTGCGGATATGAGGACACTGATGACAGAGACAGATGAGTGGCTTCGCAGAAGAATCCGGGCGGTGTACTGGAAACAGTGGAAGCGGGTGAGAACCCGCTACCGGATTTTCAGGGCATTGCACTTAGAGGAATGGCGTGTACATGAACTGGCAAACTGTCGTAAAGGCACATGGCGGGCGGCACAAATGCTCAGCCCTGTGCTGACAAATAAAATACTGGAAAAGCTGGGCTATCCGTCCATGCTCTCCCAGTATTTGAAAGTAGCTGAAAACTTATGAACCGCCGTGTACCGAACGGTACGCACGGTGGTGTGAGAGGACGAAAGTCTCCACTGGAGACTTTCTCCTACTCGATTTTCAGATCGGAGGTGAGATCAAATGACAAACGAGGAACTGAATACAAGCCTCTATGAAAAGATGTTTGCCGAGCAGGAAAAATACCGCAACTGGCTTCTTTCGCAGACACCGAAAGAAATCCTGAACCATGCCTACGAGTACGTGATGCGGGAGGACATTTTGCTGTCCTTGGAGTATGGCGACCTGTCCGATGGACAGGCAAAGGCACTGCTTAAATCGCCTGCTCCGCTGGCGGATGTATTCAAGGACTGGGAAAAGCGGGAAACCGGACACATGGAAGATATCCGGGAAACGATGGAAAGCAGGGCCAATGCCATCCTCCGTCAGGACTTTATCCGTTCCAAACGGGAAGAAAGGTAGGTGAAAGAATGCCCTATATTGCACCGGAGGTGATTCTGGAAGCTAAACGGATGGATCTTCTGACCTACCTCCAAAATTATGAGCCGCAGGAACTGGTGCTTTTCGGTGGGAATACGTACTGTACCCGCGAGCATGACAGCCTGAAAATCTCTAATGGTAAGTGGTACTGGTTTTCCCGTGGGATCGGTGGCAGGTCAGCTCTGGATTATTTGATTAAAGTGAAAGACATGCCTTTTTTGAAAGCAGTGGAAACGATTATGGGTCGGGCGGCAACTGTGCCACCCGTTTTTGTTGCTCCGAAAAAGAAACAAAAGACACTGCTTCTTCCGGAAGCAAGTCCGTCAACGGACCGGGTGATCCGGTATCTGACCGGGCGTGGGATTGACTGGGAACTGATCGACTACTGTCTTCAGACCGGACTTCTTTATGAGAGCCTCCCCTACCATAACGCTGTCTTTGTCGGTATGGATTCATGTGGGAAGCCCCGTTACGCCTGCCTTAGGGGAACCTGTTCGGATTTTAAGGGAGAAGCGACCGGGAGTGACAAGCGGTTTTCGTTCAGCATCCCGGCAAAGTCCGAGAGCGAAAACCTGCATCTCTTTGAAAGCGCCATTGACCTGCTCTCCTTTGCCACGATCCAAAAGATGGAGGGCGTGGACTGGCAGGCGGATCATCTGCTTTCCCTTGCGGGTGTCTACAAACCAAATGCAGAACTTCAGGAAAGCTCCCTGCCCTTGGCGCTAAGGCAGTATATGGAAGATCATCCCGGCATCCGGAAAATCATCCTGCGCCTGGACAATGACTTCACCGGGCGGATGGCCGCGAGAGCCTTAATAACGATGCTGTCCGGGAAATATGAAGTTTTATGTAGCTCTCCGCCAAAGGGAAAAGATTACAACGATTACCTTTGCATCCAAAAAAGGATCACGAAAAATCAGAATCAGGAAAGGAGCGAAGAACGGTGAAGGAAAGGGAAGTAAATGCAATGGTCACAGTAAACATGACGGAGCTAAAAGAGGTGATCGAAAGTCTTCCGGAAGATACGGTCCTTTCGGTAACGATGGAGGAGGATGTAACGGATGTCAGTAAAGAAGGAAAATGAAATCAAGGTGGTGAATATCCGTCTCGTCAGGGAGACGTCCTTTTATGGCGATGAACCGGTTTCCTCTCCGGATGATGCGCTTCGTGTGGTGGCCGATGAACTCAAAGGCTATGACCGGGAGGTTTTTGCCGCTTTGAATCTGAAAACCAACGGCAAACCGATCAATCTGAACATCTGCAGTGTGGGAACGCTGGACGCTTCCCTTGTAAGTCCAAGAGAGGTCTTCAAAAGCTGCATCCTCTCCAATGCGGCGGCGTTTATCGCCATTCACAATCATCCGTCGGGATCGAACGCTCCAAGTAAGGAGGACATCGCTATCACAGAAAGACTGGCAGATTGCGCCAGGATGATGGACATCCGGATGCTGGATCACATCATCGTAGCAGGTGAGACGGGTGAACTGTTCAGTTTTAAGAGTGAAGGAATGTTTCCAAAAACGAAGGCGGCGAAGGGATGGGAAAGGTAAGGCCATATGGTTTTGGGACTGTGCCGCAAGAGGGGGGGTGAAGCGGAATGTGATCTTTCTTTTCGGCTGGTAATCAATCATCCACCACACAGGGGGTTCCTGATAACTGATAACTACCAGCAAGCATCGCCTTTGGATTGCCACATCGGGCAATCTGCGGCTACTTGTCAGGGGCAGCCCCCTGAAACCCCGGATAAATATCCATTAAAACACAGTTATTTTCTGAAAGGAGCGAAGCAATGAAGATGGAAATTGCAGCAAAAGACAGGACGCATGAGGAACAGCAGATAAAGCGTCTGCTTGCCTGTCAGAAGCAGATCGTAAAGACGCAGAAAGGAGCGCAGAAGAAATGAACGAGACAAGGATGTTTGCGGATGAAGTCGCTGCCGGAATCGTGAAGTATTTTCCGGAAGATCGGCAGATGCAGTGCCGCGTCGTTGAGACTAGGAAAAACAACAACGTAAGTCGTGTCGGGATCAGTTTCCATGAACAGGGGAGTAACATCAGCCCTGTGATCTACATGGAGCCCTACCATAAGGCCGCAGCAAACGGCAGGCCGATGGATGAACTGATGCGGGAGATCGCAGAAACCGTGTTCCGCTCCAGAGAGCAGATGCAGCATGTTGATCCGATGGACTATGGAGACTATGAAAGCGTCAAGAACTATCTTTCCGTGACGCTGGTAAATGGCAAAGACAACCGGCAGATGCTTTCCCAGATGCCGTACCGTCAGATGGAGGATCTGGCGCTGATCCTGGGACTGAGATTCCCGATGGAAGAAGGAACCGGGAGCATCAAGGTCAATCACGAACTGGCAGAACGATGGGAGGTGGATACGGATGTCCTGTTTGAACAGGCCGAAAGGAATGCGATAAAGACAGAACCGGCAGTTCTTCAAAAGATGGAGGAGGTCTTATCCCTGCTTGAAACGGACGGAAACAAAACAAACAACCTGCTGGATGCGGAAAATTTCCAGACACCAGAGCCCGGATTATATGTCCTCTCCAATCAGAGCAAGGTCAAAGGCGCGGCGGTCCTCTCCTATCCGGGGGTGCTGGAAAAGGTAGATCAGCTTTTCCCGGAAGGCTTCTATATTCTCCCGTCCTCTGTCCATGAGCTGCTGGTGATTCCGAAGTCTTTGGAGATCAGTCCCAGGGAACTGGGCGAGATGGTGCGGGCCATCAACCGCTCCGAGGTGGCAAAGGAGGACCAGCTGTCCGACCGGGTTTACGAGTACGATCGCGAAGCCGGAAAGATCCGGCAGGTTCCGGAATCCGTGAAGCAGAAAGACGTAAAGGAGGTGGCGCGATGAGAAAACGAAATGTCCCTATCCTGTTTCGCCTAAGCAAAAAGGAGGCGGAGCTGCTGGATAAGAAGGTGAAGCGCTGCGGCCTGACCCGTGAGGCCTACCTGCGGCATCTGGTGGCAGGCTTTGCCCCGAAGGAGGCACCGCCCCCGGATTATTATTCCATGATGCGGGAGCTCTACGGGATCGGACGGAACCTAAATCAGATCGCACAGAAAGCCCATGCTCTGGGCGTGATCGACGCGCAGCGCTATGATACCGAGGCCCGGAAGCTGGAGGAGGCGGTCAGGAAGATCACGGAGGCGGTCATCCTGCCGGGGCCGCTGAAAACTACGGGTTCCCCGCAAAGCGAGGTGTGACATGGCGACCACCTCTCTCTGGAGGGTGAACGGGTGGCTCGGCAAGGTGGTGATTTATATCGAAAACCCGGATAAAACGAAAAATCCGAACTTCTTTGAAAAGCCCGGTATGAGCGACACGCAGGTACAGGGTTTATCGGATGTGATCGAGTATGCCGCCAACCAGGAGAAAACGCAAAAGGAGGATGGAATACTCCTGCAAAACTTTGTCTCCGGTGTCAACTGTCTGCCCGCCACTGCACGGGAAGAAATGCTGGCGGTAAAGCGCCGCTTCGGCAAGGAGGACGGCACGGTGGCCTACCACGGCTATCAGAGCTTTGCTCCCGGTGAAGCAACGCCAAAGATCGCCCACGAGATTGCCCTCAGGCTGGCAAGACAGCTTTGGGGCGAGAAATATCAGGTGCTGATCGCTACCCATCTGGATAAGGAAAACCATCTGCACAGTCATTTTGTGATCAACACGGTTTCCTTTGTGGACGGGATCAGGTTTCACCGCACAGAGAAAGACTACTACGACATGCGCCGTGTATCGGACGCGCTGTGCCGGGAATACGGCCTGTCCGTGATCGAGAACCCGAAGCCGGGGAAATCCAAACACTACGGCGAATGGCGGGCGGAGCAGGAGCATCGTCCCACCTGGCGGGGGCTGGTGCGCTCTGACGTGGACGAGGCCATCCGACAGTCCATGACGGAGCGGCAGTTTTACGAGGCGCTCAAAAAGAAAGGCTATGAGATCAAGGTAGGCAAGGACATTTCCGTCCGGCCTCCCGGCAAAGAACGGTTTGTTCGTCTTTCCCGCAACTTCGGAGAGCGGTATTCCCCGGAGGGTATCCGGGAGCAGATCCTGCGGCAGGACCGCCCGGCCGGAAAGCATGGGCAGGAAGAAAAGAACAGCTACTTCCCGAAACCAAAAGCCAGGGGCTTTCGCGCCCTCTATTACCACTACTGTTATCTGTTGGGTGTCTTTCCGGAAAACAAGCCAAAAGATGAGAACAAACGTCTCCATTTCCTGCTCCGGGAGGATCTTATCAAAATGGACATCCTATCGGAAGAAGCAAGGCTGCTCGCACGGCATCAGATCGATACCGTCGGGCAGCTTTCTTCATACAAAGAATCGGTCGTAACACGGATCAAGGCCGTGACCGATGAGCGAAAAGCTCTTTATAAAAAGCAGCGTACTGTCGCTGTGAAAGCGGATGAAGCTGCGCGCTCCCAGGTCAGGGACCGGATCGCCGCGCTTACGACAGAGCTGAAAGGGCTCAGAAAGGAGGTGTGCCTATGTGAGGACATTGCCGTCCGCTCCGATGTGATGAGCGAGAAACTATACACCATCGAGGAAGAAGAAAAGACACGCAGAAAGGAGAAAAAACGCGATGAACAGTTCCGGAGACGCGGCTGAACAAGTTGTAAGGCTCAGCCTGGAGGGTACGGAGGTGGTATTAAAGCTGACCGGTTCGGCGGCAAAGAACATTGCCGCCGCCCTCTATACCATCCTGAAAAACCGAGACAAAAACAAGATCGCCGGACACCAGCGGCTCACCGCCATGCTGAAATCCGGCAAGGAGCTCAAGGTGTTCTCTGTCGGGGAGGAGCACTTAAAGCAGTTTACCAAGGAAGCCCGGCGATACGGCGTGGTCTACTGCGCCTTAAAGGGAAAGGAACCGGCACCGGACGGTCTGGTGGACATCATGTGCCGGGCCGAGGACGCTTCCAAGATCAACCGGATCGTGGAGCGCTTCAAGATGGCGACGGTGGATGCCGCTTCCATCAAACACGAAGTGGAACAGTCCCGCAAGGAAAAAACTCCGGCAGCGCCGGAACAGGCAAAGCCGGAGAAGGCCGCCGAGAACCGTGTGGTGGATGACCTCATGGGAAAACCCACAAGGAAGGAGGAACGAGAATCCCCAAACCCCTTGGCGGCGAGGACGGAAAAACCCCCTCCGTCCGCGCCTACCTCAAGGAAGCTGCCAGGAACCGCCGAGGGTACTTCTAAAAAGGCAGAGGACCGCCCTTCCGTTCGCGAGGAGCTGCGGGAGATCAAGGCCAGCCGCCAGGAAAAGAAAGAAGAGGCAGTCAGAAAAGAGCCAGATCGATCCCCGAAGGCAGGCACCCCGAAAGTGACCGAACACAAACAACCACAACGAAAGAAAAAGAATAAATCGAAAGCGAGGTAAATGATTATGAGCAACTTTGATGATCTGTTTGAGGCCAGAGGCCAGGAAACATTCGATAACAGGGCCTTTGACAAGGATGCCTGGGCTGAAAAGAAGCAGGCGGAACGGGATGAGGTCTACGCCCTGGCGGATAAGACCACAAAAGAGGTCAGCACGGACGGCGAACACTATAAGGCGTTCCTGGACGTGAAAGCCCGCCTGATCCACTACACTGCCACCAACACCCTGCTGGTACTGGCGCAGAAGCCCATGGCAACCCAGCTTCGGGACTTTGACGCCTGGAAGGAGGCGGGCGCTTCCATCCGCAAGGAGGAGACCCATATCAAGATTTTAGAGCCGGGAGGGAGTTACGAGCGTGCAGACGGAAGTGTCGGCACCGGCTTCAACGTCAAGCACGTCTTTGATATCGCCCAGACCACGGCAAAGCCCCGGCAGCGCCCGAACCCGGTTCGGGATGACCGCCAGCTGATTGCGGCCCTGATCCATCGTGCTCCGGTGCAGATCCAGGGCGTGGACGAGCTGCCGAGTAGCATGGGCGCGCTCTATGACCGCGAGCAGGATGTGATCTTCGTCCGCCGCGGCATGGAGGCAGGCGACATCTTCCGCAGTCTCTCCAAGGAGCTTGCCCATGCGGAGCTGGCCTACACCACGCCGGACTACAATCGAAAGGATGCGGCCTTTGCCGCCTACAGCGTCTCCTACGTAGTGTGCAGGCGGTACGGGATCGACGTGTCGGGCTATGATTTCAACCGGATGCCGGAGCGGTTCCGTGAGGCGGACTCCAAAGACATCCGCGCGGAGCTTTCTATCATCTGCGATACGGCAAAGGAGATCACCGGACGGATGCATCGGGCATTGGAGCAGAATAAGACACCGAAAAACAAGGAACAGGAGCGATGAGTATGGCAAGAGAAGAAAAACATGTTTTGGAGCTGGACTACTATGAACGCGGCGTGGTCATCCATGCGCTCAATGATATGCGAAATGACATGATCGGTGAGGACCGCCCCACGGACCTCATCGACGAGGTGCTCTTAAAAGCTATTGACGCCCCGGTCAAAAAGGTCAGGAGCCGGACGGATGAGGCAAGGTAAACGTGCCTCCCTCATCCTTTGCCTTTTCGGGGTGCTGCCGGTTGTGTGGCTGGGGCTTGCCATGGCCCCGGCCGCCTCCGGCGGCCTTCCCGCCATGATCTCCCGTTTTACCGAGGTCATGAACCGACCGGCCCAGATCAAGCTTTGTGAGGACAGCTTAAAAACGGTCCTCATTCTTTTGCTCGTTTACGGGCTTGGGATCGGCGTCTACCTCTCCTCCCGGCGCAATTACCGCAGGGGCGAGGAACACGGCTCGGCCAAGTGGGGCGACGCCAGAGCTGTGAATAAGAAATATCAGGCAAAGGAACCGGAGAAGAACAAGGTACTGACCCAGCATGTGCAGATCGGTCTGGACGGGAGACGGCACCGGAGAAACTTAAACACCATGGTCGTGGGCGGAAGCGGCGCGGGCAAGACGAGAGCCTACGCCAAGCCAAATCTCTGCCAGGCAAACACTTCCTTTGTGATCCTGGACCCCAAGGGCGAGCTGCTCCGCGACACCGGTTATCTGCTGGAACAAAAAGGCTATGAGGTGCGCGTGCTGGACCTTTTGGACATGAGCCGAAGCCATTGCTACAACCCCTTTGTGTATCTGCGGGACGACAACGACGTGCAGCGCCTTGTGACCAACCTGTTCAAGTCCACGACCCCAAAGGGCAGCCAGAGCCAGGACCCCTTTTGGGACACGGCGGCTTCCATGCTCCTTCTGGCGCTGATTTTTTATCTGCATCATGAAGCGCCGTCCGATGAGCAGAACTTCCCCATGGTCATGGAGATGCTCCGGGCCGGAGATGTGCGGGAGGACGACGATTCCTATCAGTCTCCGCTGGATGAGCTCTTTGAGCGGCTGGAGATGCGAAATCCGGATCATATCGCGGTGAAGTATTACAAGGACTATCACAGTGGCAGCGCCAAAACACTGAAATCCATCCAAATCACACTGGCGGCGAGGCTGGAGAAATTCAATCTGGAGAGCCTTGCCTCTCTGACGGCCACCGATGAGCTGGACCTGCCCTCCCTGGGCGAGAAAAAGGTGGCGCTCTTTGCGCTGATCCCGGACAACGACACCAGCTTTAACTTCCTGGTGTCGCTTCTCTACACCCAGCTCTTTCAGCAGCTCTTCACCCTGGCTGACCGCAAGTACGGCGGGCGGCTGCCGGTGCATGTCCACTTTCTTATGGATGAGTTTGCCAATGTGAGCTTACCGGATGACTTTGACAAGATTCTCTCCGTCATGCGTTCCCGTGAGGTATCCGTATCTATCATCCTGCAGAACCTAGCGCAGCTGAAGGCGCTCTTTGAGAAGCAATGGGAAAGTATCACGGGGAATTGCGACGAATTTCTCTACCTGGGCGGCAACGAGCAGTCCACCCATAAGTATGTGGCGGAGCTTTTGGGGAAGGAAACCATTGACACGAACACCTACGGAAAGAGCACCGGACGGAGCGGCAACTATTCCACCAACTACCAGATCACAGGGCGTGAGCTGCTGGACGCGGCGGAGGTGCGGATGCTGGATAACAGCAAAGCCATCCTCTTTATCCGGGGGGAAAAGCCCATCCTGGATGAGAAGTATGACATCTTAAAGCACCCAAATGTGGCACTGACCACCGACGGGAAAGCAAGACCCTATGTCCACGGCGGTACGGAAAACGCTGTCGCCACCATATCCTTTGCCCCGGCAGGCGCGGCGCTGACCGGTGTTACGGGGGAAGGCGAAACCATGTATGAGCTTCTGTCCAATGAGGAACTGGAAGCCATCTATTTATCACAGGAGGAAAAACAAAATGGAGCTGTTTCAGAAAAAGAATCGTAGGGAAAATCTCAATAAGAGCCACCTGCCCATGCCGGGCAAGATGAAGAAGGGCTGGCGTATCTACTGCGCGGCAGTGCTTGCAGGTGCTCTGCTTCTGGCCGCGCCCCTTCCCGTCTTGGCCGCAAACGACCCGATCACGGTGGTCAACAACCTGTCCGATTTCATCTTCGGACTGATCCGTGCCGTAGGCCTGATCCTTTTGGGCTGGGGCATTGTACAGGTGGGTTTGTCCTTTCAGTCCCACGATCCGTCTCAGCGTTCCAACGGCTTTCTGACCCTGGCCGGGGGCATTGTCATCACCTTTGCCAAGGAGATTTTGAATCTGATCGTCGGATAATACCCGCAGGGCGGCGGAGCCGTCTATGCGGCTCCGCCCATCCTGCAGAAAGGAGGCCAAATGAATGTCGGATAACTGGGTCGTACAAAATTTACAGAATGCGCTGGAGACATGGAACAGCAAGCTGGCGGAGATCTGGCAGCTGCTCACCCAGTCCCCGGAAAACTTCAAGGGCGGCTCCATCTGGAACGTGATCGTAAGCATCCACGGCGCGCTGCAGGCGGTCGGTCTGGCGCTCTTGGTGCTGTTCTTTGTGGTCGGGGTCATGCGCACCTGCGGAAGCCTTGCGGAGACCAAGCGCCCGGAAACTGTATTAAAACTGTTTATCCGCTTCGCCCTGGTAAAGGGCGTTGTGACCTACGGGCTGGAGCTGATGATGGCGCTCTTTAAGATCGTGCAGGGCATGATCTCTATCATTATGAATTCAGCAGGGATCGGGGCGGCGGACAGCACGGTGCTGCCGGATGAGATCGTGACCGCTGTGGAGGACTGCGGCTTTTTTGAGAGCATCCCCTTATGGGCGGTGACGCTGATCGGCGGACTGTTCATCACGGTGCTGTCGTTTCTTATGATCATGACCGTCTACGGGCGGTTTTTTAAGTTGTATCTTTATACGGCAATCGCACCCATTCCGCTCTCCACCTTTGCCGGAGAGCCGACTCAAAATATAGGCAAGAGCTTCTTAAAAAGCTATGCTGCCGTCTGCCTGGAGGGTGCCATTATCGTACTGGCCTGCGTCATTTTCTCCCTGTTCGCCTCCTCCCCGCCAAGCGTTAATCCGGACGCGGCGGCGGTCACAATGGTCTGGAGCTACGTGGGAGAGCTGATCTTCAACATGCTGGTCTTGGTGGGCTGCGTGAAGATGGCGGACCGGGTGGTCCGCGAGATGATGGGTTTGTAAAGGAGGTGTCCTATTGGAAGTAAAAATCAACCGGGAGATCCGCAGCTATACGGAATCCATGTTTTTCGGACTGTCCATGCGGCAGTTCATTTTTTCTGTTCTGGCCATCGGCGTCGCCGTGGGCCTGTATTTTCTGCTCCGTCCCCACCTTGGGGTGGAGACGGTCAGCTGGATGTGTATCCTGGGCGCAGCGCCCTTTGCCCTGCTGGGGTTCTTAAACTACCACGGCATGACGGCGGAGCAGTTTTTAATCGTCTGGATACGCTCAGAGCTTCTGGAGCCGAAAACGCTCCATTTTGAAGCTAACAACATCTACTACGAACTCTTAAAAGACACCATCAACACCAGAGAAAAGGAGGGTGATCAGAAGCATGATCAAAACACTGACGAACCTGCTCAGGCAGGATAAGGGAAAATACAAGGTGCCGCGAAAGATCCGGGATGTGATCCCGATCCGCCGCATCTGGAACGACGGCATCTTTCTTATTGGCAGCAAGTATTCCAAGACCTACCGCTTTTCAGACATCAACTATCTGGTGGCCAGCCGGGAGGATAAGGAAGTCATGTTCCTTTCTTACTCGGAGCTTCTAAACAGTCTGGATGCCGGGGCGACCACCAAGATCACCATCAACAACCGGGCACTCAATCAGCGCAGCTTCGAGCAGTCCGTCCTTATGCCCATGAAGGAAGATGCGCGGGATCTGTTCCGCAAGGAATATAACGACATGCTGCTGAATAAGGCCACCGGGGCCAACGGGCTGATTCAGGAAAAGTACGTCACGATCACTGTGGGCAGAAAGGACGTGGAGGAGGCGAGGGCCTATTTTGCCCGCGTGGGTGCAGATCTTGCCGCCCACTTTGCGGGTCTGGGGGCTTCCTGCACGGAGCTTAATGCCACGGAGCGCCTGCGCATCCTGCATGACTTCTACCGCACGGGGGAGGAAGTGGATTTTTCCTTTGATGCCCGCGACATGATGAAGAAGGGCCATGACTTCCGGGACTACATCTGCCCGGACGGGATCGAGAAGGGAAAAGATTTTTTGAAGCTGGGCGACCGGTACTGCCGGGTGCTGTACCTGAAGGACTACGCCTCCTACATCAAGGACGAGATGGTGACGGAGCTGACGGACTTAAACCGCAGCATGATGCTCTCCATCGACATCGTGCCCATCCCCACGGATGAGGCTGTGCGGGAGGTGGAAAACCGTCTGCTCGGTGTGGAGACCAACATCACCAACTGGCAAAGGAGACAAAACGCCAACAACAACTTTTCTGCCGTGGTCCCCTATGACATGGAACTGCAGCGAAAAGAAGCCAAGGAGTTTCTGGACGATTTGACCACCCGTGACCAGCGGATGATGCTGGGCATCCTGACGCTGGTGCTGACGGCAGAGACCAAAGAGCAGCTGGACGCCGATACGGAAACCGTGCTTGCCATTGCCAGAAAGCACATGTGCCAGCTGGCGATCTTGAAGTATCAGCAGTATGATGGCCTCAATACCGTGCTGCCCATCGGCACAAGACGGATCAATGCGTTCCGTACGTTGACTACCGAGAGCCTGGCAGTATTCATGCCCTTTAAGGTGCAGGAGATCCAGGACCGGGGCGGCATCTACTTCGGAGAAAACGCCATTTCCCATAACCTGATCCTCTGTAACCGGGAGAACCTCTTAAACCAGTCGGCCTTTATCCTGGGGGTTCCCGGCTCCGGCAAGTCCTTCAGCGCCAAGGAGCAGATCACCTTTCTCATGCTGAACACGGAGGATGACATCCTGATCTGTGATCCGGAGGGTGAGTTTGCCCCGCTGGTGGAGGCCATGGGAGAAGACATGGGCACGGTCGTGCACATGATGGCGGGCGGCAGGGACCGGCTCAATGCCATGTACATGGTGGAGGGCTACGGCGAGGTCAACCCCGTCATTGAAAAGTCCCAGTTTGTCATGTCGCTGGTGGAGCAGATCGACAAAAAGGGCGTGAGCCCCCAGCACCGGAGCATCATTGACCGCTGTACGGCGCAGATCTACCGGGAAGGCAGGGAGACCGGCATTGTCCCGACCCTTACCACCCTTAGGGAGAAGCTCCTGGTCCAGCCGGAAAAGGAGGCAAAGGAGATCGCCCTGGCGCTGGAGCTCTATACGACCGGGTCGCTCAACATCTTCGGGCACGGCAGCAACGTGGACCTGGATAAGCGCGTGGTGGTGTTCAACATCCACGACTTGGGCGAGCAGCTAAAGCCTGCGGGTCTTTTGGTCATTACAGACACGATGCTCAACCGCGTGACTCTCAACTGGCAGAAGGGCAAACGCACCCATGTCTTTATTGATGAATATCACATCGTCTTTGATACCGAGCAGGGTGCCAGCTTCTTCACCTCCGCCTGGCGGCAGTTCAGAAAAAGAGGGGCGCATCCGACCGCCATCACCCAGAACGTGGAGTATGTGCTGGATTCCGTCCAGGCCAGCACCATGCTGTCCAACTCGGAGTTTATCCTCATGTTCAACCAGGCAGCCAGGGATCGGGAGAAGCTGGCGAACCTGCTGAACATTTCCAAGGAGCAGATGAGCTATGTCACGGGTGCGGAGGCAGGCTGCGGCCTGATCCGCTACGGGCGCTCCCTGGTTCCCTTCGTGAACCGCTTCCCCCAAAATACAAAGCTCTATGAGCTGATGACAACGAAACCTGGTGAAGGGGTGTTCGGAAACGGCAATGAGTAAAAAGAATCATGTGTATCGTTGCGGGGCGGCCCCACCTGCCGCCCCATGTTTTTTCAGGAGGTGAGGTAAGATGCCGCAGATCAAGACGCGGGACGTGCTGAAAGGCACGGTGAAGGCTATCGATAAGTCCGCCGTGGCTGCCCAGCGCATGAAGGACGCCTATGTGCGGGTGAAGGACAAGGCGGAGCACAGCTATGAGAGCGCGGAAAGTTCCCCGGAAGAATATGCCCATGACCGCATTTCCGCGCTTTCCGATTCGGCGCTCCATGAGGCCGGGCACCAGCTGGACAGGCAGGGCCGAAAGGCGGTCAAGGAAACAAAGGACAATCTCTCCAAAGCCAAGGAGTATTTCAAGCAGCAAAAGGCAGAGCAGCCAATCCGGCAGGCACGGGAACAGGCAAAGCAGGCGACCCGCTCAGTCGGAAAAACGTCGGAACAGGCGACAGGTCGGATCATCCAAAGGGAGAACATCCCCATCCGGACACGCGGGCAAAGCCCTCTTTCCATCCGCCAGTCTGCCCGCTTCGCGGGAAATGCCACAGTGAATACCCCGAAGCGAGGGGCAAAAGAAACCGGGCGCTCCGTCAAGACGGCGGAGATGGCATCCAAAACCGCCGTAAAGACCGGTCAGCAGACGGTTAAAAGCGCTCAGGCAGCCGCAAAAACGGCGCAGAAAACAGCACAGGCCGCAAAAGTGGCAGCACAGAAGGCGGCACAGGCAGCCAAACGGACGGCGCAAGCCACGGTTCGAGCGGTCCGGGCCATCCTGGCCGGTATCAAGGTCCTGATCGCGGCCCTTATTGCGGGCGGCTGGATTGCCGTGGTGATTATCCTGATCGTTGTGCTGTTGGGCTGTGCGGTGTCGATCTTTGGCGGCGGGAGCCGCAGCAGCGACTATACGCCGGTGAGCGCCGAGGTGGAGGCCTATGACACCATGATCCGGAGATATGCCCGGCAGTATGGTATCCCGGAATATGTGGAACTCATCAAAGCAGTGATGATGCAGGAATCCGGGGGTCGGGGGCTCGACCCCATGCAGGCGGCGGAGGGCGGCTTTAACACCCGCTATCCCCATGAGCCGAACGGGATCACTGACCCGGAGTATTCTGTGGAGTGCGGTGTGCAGGAGCTGAAAGCGGCGCTGGAGGCTGCTGGAGTGGAAAACCCGGTGGACATGGAGCACATCAAGCTGGCCCTGCAGGGCTACAACTTCGGGAGCGGTTATATCTCCTGGGCACTTCGCAACTACGGCGGCTACTCCGTGGCCAACACCTCGGAATTTTCCGACAAGATGGCGGCAAAGATGGGCTGGAGCAGTTACGGAGACAAGCAGTATGTGTCCCATGTGCTGCAATATTACCCCTATGGCCGGGCGTTCAGTATGGGCTTTGGCAATCAGGCCATCGTGGAGATGGCACTGTCGCAGGTCGGTCAGCAAGGTGGACAGCCCTACTGGTCCTGGTACGGCTTTGGAGGCCGTGTGGAATGGTGCGCCTGCTTTGTGAGCTGGTGCGCGGAGGAGTGCGGCTACATCGAGGCGGGGGTCATCCCGAAGTTTTCCCTGTGCTCTGACGGAGTGAACTGGTTCAAAACGCAGGGACAGTGGCAGGACCGAAACTATGAACCGATGGCCGGAGACATCATTTTTTTTGATTGGGGCGGGGATGGCTCCGTTGACCATGTGGGCATCGTGGAATACTGCGAAAATGGTGTTGTTCATACCGTGGAGGGAAACTCAAGTGATAGCTGTAGACAGAGAGAATATCCTGTCGGAAGCTCAAATATCTATGGATATGGGTTGCCGGCATATTGAAAAAGGGTGAAAGGAGCCAAAAGGCTCTTTTCACCATACATAGTGCAAATCAAAAGGTTCAGGTTTTTGTTAGAAATCTGATGTCCAATCTTTTTTAGAGACGTTTAAACATTTGGACATCAGATTTCTAACAAAAAGGAGAGAGGTACAGTTTGTTTTAAAAAATAAAGGGATTTCGATATGATATAATAAGACAAATAAAATAGAAAAATCCAGAGAACGGGAGGCGAGTGATGAAAGGAAATGAGGTTATTTTAAAAAGGCAATCCACTCGAATATTTTTTAAGAATGGTGATACGGATTTTTTCTTTAATTGGTTGTTAGGTATTGGTGAAGTTTTTGGCTTTTCTCACGGAGAGCTTTATTATCTTGCCAAAAAGTTGGGCAAATCACCAAAGCCCGATGACTGGAAAAATATCTTTTTATCACATGGGAACTATCTTGAACAAAAAGTAAGCAATTCAGATTTGAGTGAGCGAACAAAAGCACAGTATTATCTAGCACAGACTTATTCACTTCGTTCAGCAATCCAGTTTATCAATCCAGTTTCTAACGAATATCTGTCTACCGTTCATCAAATGGAGAGGGCGTTTTCTGACGCAATTCATTCACTAGGAGCCCCAGTCGAAAAACTAACGATTGATTATCAAGATTCCTATTTACCGGGTTATTATCTTCACAGCGGTAATAATTGTCCAACCTTGATTATGGTTGGGGGCGGGGATACTTATCGCGAAGATTTATTTTACTTTGCTGGCTATCCTGGATGGATGCGAAGTTACAATGTTTTAATGGTTGATCTTCCTGGTCAGGGGACTAACCCTGGTAGAGGGTTAACCTTTGATGCGAATGCCGCTATTCCAATTTCACTGTGCATAGATTGGTTGGAAGACAGAAATCCCAAGTTGAATGATCTAGCCATTTATGGTGTCAGCGGAGGGGGATATTTTACCGCACAAGCTGCCGAAGAAGATCCGAGAATTCATGCATGGATTGCGAGTACAGCCATTTATGACATTGCGGAACTCTTTAGAAAAGAATTTGGGTCAAGCTTAAAAACTCCGAGTTGGTTAATAAATGCCGTTTTAAAGTTAGCTGGAAATTTGAATGAGTCTGCGGATTTAAATCTTAAAAAATACGCTTGGCAGTTTGGCACTTCTGATTTTAAGAGCGCTATTACTGAGGTGTTTAGCCGTGCAAAGATTGTAGACTATCAAAAAATTCTGTGCCCTTGCCTATTTATCATGGGAGAAGGTGAAAGCGCCGAATTACAACACCAAACCAGGGCGATCTATGAGGCGCTTAAGTCTAAAAATCCGCAAACTAGACTTCAAGTATTTGAGGCGGAAAGTGGTGCGGACGCCCATTGTCAAGTCAACAATTTGAGACTTGCCCATAATGTCGTTTTTGATTGGCTGGATACCTTATTTGAATGGAATCAGAAGGGAGTAAATTAGAGTTATGATCATGCTTATAGCACTGCTCACAATAATATTTAATTAGCAGTATCATCATTTCTATTTAGTGGTTACACCATTTTCTTCATCTTATTACGTAATCGGCAGGGTAGTTATTTCGTTTTGTCAGCTATTGCTGTTAGCTTGACATACTGTTTTTTATATGGCTGGGTATTGCCTTGATAATTGGGAATATGGTTTAGTCAGTTAACGGAATGAAAACACTTAGAGAGTCCGAACTATCAACGACTATCCTACAATTTATGCTAGTGTGATGACACATTGATAATCGAATTAATCTATACTCTGTGCTATACTGTTTCTGCAGGCAATAACATTATAGACGGAGGATTATTGTATGGCTCGTCCGAAGAAGAACCGCGTTCAATTATCTGATGCCGATGTTAAGCAGCTGAAAGGTATCATCAAAAAGAAAGACACCAATCAAACCACAGCCAATCGTTGCCGGGTGTTACTGGCGCTGGATGAAAATCATCCTCCGGCTATGTCTTATGATCAATGTATTGATGCTTATGGCGTTAGCAGAGCTACCATTGCAACACTTGTAAAGTCGTTCTCGGAAGGTGGCATTAATTCTGCACTTGCCCGAAAGCGCAACGTTAATTCTGATCAGGCCCGTTGTAAAGTTGACGGCCGCACCGAAGCAAAACTGATAGAAATTGCCTGCGGTCCTGCCCCTGCAGGGCACAGCCGGTGGACCATCCGGTTGCTTGAGGATGAAATGAAAATCGTTTTAGATGAACCGATCAGCCGGGAGGCTATACGCCGGACTCTAAAAAAAACTGGCTTAGACCTCACCGCAGCGACTACTGGTGTATCCCAGGCAAACAGGATCCCGAGTTCATAGCTGCTAAGGAGGACATCCTTGATATTTATGAGTTACCATATGATCCTGACCGTCCTGTAGTTATGTATGGACGAAAAGCCTTTCCAGCTTCTTGGAGAAGTGAGAGAGTCCTGGGCTATGCGTCCGGGTGATAACAAAAAGGTTGACTCTGGATATGTACGTAACGGAACGTGCAGTATATTTGCTTTCACCGAACCACTTGCCGGCAGGCATCACACAAGTGTCAGGGAACACCGCACAGCGGTTGACTGGGCTGAGGAGATCAAGTACCTCGTTGATGAGATGTATCCAGAAGTAGACAAGATCATTCTCGTTATGGATAATCTCAACACTCATAAACCAGCATCCTTATACAAGAAATTTCCGCCAGAGGAAGCCCGCAGGATCACCAGGAAACTTGAGATCCCATTACACACCCAAACATTGCAGCTGGCTCGATATCGCTGAGATTGAGTTAAATGTCATGACTCGCCAGTGCTTATCCCGCAGGATTGAAAGTATTGACAAGCTTCGTAGTGAACTCGCCGCCTGGGAGCAGGACCGTAATAACAGGCAGGCTACTGTAAACTGGCAGTTCAAAACCAAGGATGCACGGATTAAGCTGGTGTCTCTATACCCCGAGTTGTAATCTTGTGGTATGGAATAAGTTTAAATATCAAAATGTCAATGCACTAGTAGGCAAGGATCAAGTACTGGGGATATTGCTTATTAGGGGGTTGTTTTGGATTTTGAGATATTGCAAAGTATGTTGTTAGCCATAGCAAACCGTGATAATCTATAAGTGACCACAGATACTTAAATACGGAAATATGGAAGTTTTGAGGTAGGGAAATGGCATATGAACAGATAACGCCCATTCAGCAGTTGAATTTCCAGATCAACCGGGTATTGACCTATGGAGAAGTGGCGGGAGATCATGATGAAATCGTCACAGCCCTGTCTGGTGTAAGGGATCTGGACACATGGTTTTCTGCCTGGCGAAACATCGGACAAAGGGCAGAACAGAAAAATCGGTACATGCATGCCGCTTATGCCTACCGGATGGCAGAGTTTTTCCTGAAAGAGACGCATCCGGAAAAAGAGCGGATGTATGAAAAGGCGATAGAAAATTTTTATAAAGCGTTTGACGTTCTGCATATTCCTAATACCATTTGTGATATTCCCTACAAGGGAGCATTTCTGCATTCTGTTAGGGTAGGTGAGCAGACCAATACAAAGATCCTATTGGTCTGCGGCGGGTACGATTCCTTTATAGAGGAATTCATACCCGCCACTCTCAGTTTGCTGGACCAAGGGTATACACTTCTTTTCTTTGAGGGCGATGGGCAGGGGAAAACACTTAAATATGGTTTGCCACTGACCTATGCATGGGAAGAACCCACAAAATGTGTCCTGGATTATTATCAGATCAACCACTGCCCGATGATCGGCATTTCCTGGGGAGGATATTTTGTGATGCGTGCTGCAGCCTTTGAAAAAAGAATCTCTGCGGTTGTCGCCTATGATGTCGCGGATGATGGATTAGAGATCATGACAAACGTCTTCCCTCCGATCCTGCGCAGGCTGATCCGCTGGGCATTTGCTCACAAACAAGAAAAGCTGGTGAATCATCTGGTCCGATTTGCCATGAATAGAAGTGTTCTGGCAGACTGGGCACTCTCACAGGGGCAATATATTTCCCATACGAAAAGCCCGTACTGCTTTTATCAGGAAGTACAAAAACATACCCTGCGAGGTGTTTCCGACAGAATCACACAGGACTGCCTGCTTCTTGCCGGAGAGAAAGATCACTATATTCCCATGGACCAATTTGAACGACTTCAGAGCAGTTTGCCAAATGCAAGGTCGGTAAAAAAACGTGTCTTCACACAGGCGGAAGGCGGCGAACAGCATTGTCAGATCGGGAATCATCAGTTGGCTCTGAATGAGATCACACAATGGCTGGAGGGTCTGGAATGATCTTCTTCCAGCCTTCATGGTACTCTGTGTTAATTTAATAATTTCTTCGCTATCTGTTTATCCTTTACCCGACCGCCACAGGGAAAAGAGCTGTTCTACTACGTGAATGAAGGTATCCTGAAAGGATTTGCTTCTGTCACCACTCACATTCATAGATTTGTGATCTGTCAATTTGTTATACTTTTTAAAAACAGGATATATCAGTCTGGCATATTACTGCGATTTTGCAAAATCCAGTATACTATTTTATCAAAATTTTCAGTTATACAATGACAGCGCAACAATCAGCTGCTCTTTCGTGTACTTCATCTGTTCTCACAAGGGCATTGTAGTGTCCAAGTTTTTGTCCGCACTCACAAATGTCAACTTTATTTATGCAGGATCAGGATCAGAAAGAAACGCTGATAAATCTCGAACATGAACATATCACCATCATCGAAGAGCCAGACGCTAAGACGTAGAGCCGATGATCGACAGTCGAGGGACTGTGGTCACTGGTTCCCTTTTGATAGAAATAGTTTTATAAAGTAATATTATTTTTTCAATAGACGATCAATTCCTGCGACGAAAAAGGCACATAGCTTTTCAATATAAAAACGCGCCTCCCTGCGGTTCATGCCGTGGCGGAGAGGTTCAAACATAGACGCATAAAAGGAATTGGTCAGCATATGTAGTACTTCCATCATCAATTCTTTTTCGCTTTCTGCACCCTCTGCCAATTCTGTCCATTTAGAGACGTAGGAAATGTTCTTGTCAGTCAAAGCCTCAATTAGTGCCGTGTGCCATTTGCCTTCTAAGGATGTTTGCATTAATAGAAACTCATCTTTATGATCATAAATATAGTTAATCATATCAACATAGATTGCAGTATCATCAGAAGAAATGGCGGCTGTTCCATCCACCCCTACATCCTTCGACCAAAACTGATTCGCATAATTCTGATATAGTTCGATAAGACCATCTGATACGGGCGAAACAATTGCGTTAAAAAGTCCCTCTTTATTGGGAAAGCGCGTATAAACAGCGCGTGCGCTGGTTTCTGCTTTTTTTGCAATCTCCCGAATAGAAGCAGCCCGAAACCCCTTATCTAAAAATTCACTTCTGGCACACTCTAATAAGCGTTCTGATACACCGGCAATTCGTTTCATGTAAATGCTCTCTTCCTGAAGACGAAGAATTGAAACATTGTTTTTATTTTATGGGACGGAATGCAACGTGTCAACAAAGAAAAAGCTTGACAATGATTGGACGTGCGCCGTATAATCACATTTGAAACAGTGTTTCAATGCCCCCGGAGGGGGCAAATATTTTGGCTCTATAGTTAGTCTTGGCTAATTAATATGCAAAATCAAAGGGGTTGACGGTATGAAAGAAAAAGGGGTGCTGGGGCGGCTTTTTCAGCATATGGGAATGTTCAGGATCACAATGGTAATCGCCATTGTATTATCTGCTGTTTCCTCGGTCATTAATCTATATGCCTTTGTGTGCGTGTATAACGTGGCAAGGGAGATCATTCAGTCTCTTGGTAATATTTCTTCACTGGATCAGACCTATATGGTCGATATGGGCTGGCGTGCTGTATTCTTGATTCTTGTGTCGTTTGGATTATATGGGTTGTCATTGTTATTTTCCCACATCACGGCTTTCAATACAGTTGCCAAACTGCGGATCCAGATTGTCCGACACGTTGGAAATCTGCCTTTGGGGTATCACACAACAAATCCCAGCGGGAAACAACGAAAAATTATTGAAAAAAACTCGGACAATCTGGAAACGCTGATTGCACATCAGATTCCAGATTTCGCAGGAGCGGTTGCACTGCCGATCGCTTTTCTTGTATTTATGTTTGTATATGACTGGCGATTGTCTCTCATCTGCCTGATACCGATCTTGGTTGGCTTTGGCATCCTTTATTATATGTTGAAGGATGAAAGCGAGAGCTTTGCTAAGCATTATCAAAAATCTGCCGAGGATATTAGCAATTCCGTCACGGAATATGTCAGGGGCATTGCCGTTGTAAAGGTATTTGGACAAACCGCCAATTCTTTTAGGCGTTATAAAGCTGCTGTAAAAGAGTACGGTGATTATTTGCTGAAATACGCACTGTCCATGCAAAATACTGACAGTGCTTACCATGCTGCAATTAACGGTATCTTCTTTTTCCTGATTCCCGGCGGGATAATCCTGTTTAACGCAGGCAGTAATCCTGAAAAAATGGTACTGAGTTTTCTGTTCTTTTCGGTTCTTATTCCTACTGTCGTGACGTTTTTAGCGCGTATTATGAATAGTTCATCTAATCTAATGCTTTCCAAAGCGTCATTGGATGCTATTGATCAGATTTTGAAGGAAAAACCACTTCCAGAAACGAAAAAACCGCAATCTCCGAGGGGCTATGATATATCTCTTGACCATGTTTCATTTTCTTATGGGGAGACTGCCGGAAAAGCTCTGGATGATATCTCTTTAGATGTGCCGGAGGGAACGATTACCGCGCTGGTCGGGAAATCTGGCGGCGGAAAAAGCACTATTGCGAATCTGATTGCGAGATTTTGGGACGTCGATGAGGGAGCTATCCGGGTCGGCGGAGTGGATGTACGGGAAATGGACTATAAGCATTGGATGGAGCAGGTCAGTATTGTATTTCAGGACACGAATTTATTTAAGATGTCAATTAAAGAAAATGTCGCTGTTTTCAATCCGGACGCTTCGCGTGAGGATGTTTTCCAAGCCCTCCATCTGGCACAGTGTGACGATATTTTGGAAAAGCTGCCACAAGGCGCAGACACGGTGATCGGGACAAAGGGAATCTACCTTTCCGGTGGTGAAATGCAGCGAATCGCTCTTGCCCGCGCAATTCTGAAAAACGCCCCTGTGGTGCTACTGGATGAAGCAACCGCATTTGCTGACGCGGAAAATGAATACCTGATACAGAAAGCTCTGGACGAACTGCTGCGAGGGAAAACCGTCATTATGATTGCCCACCGGCTTTCCACCATTATACACGCCGATCAAATCTGTGTTTTGGAGCGGGGCAGGATTGTTGAGAAGGGAGTTCACCGTGAACTGATGGATATGCATGGTGTATATGCCAGAATGTATGAAGAGTACCAGAGCAGTATTTCATGGAGGATTGGAGAGGAACAATATGCTTAAAAGAATATACCGCATTAGTGACGAGGGAAGCCGGAACATCCTGAAATCCGGTTTGTATATGTGCCTGTTCAATCTTGTTACGCTGTCGCCCGTTCTCTTACTTGCAATGGTTGCAAACGAAATGATGAACCGATACTTTAGCATAACGCAAGGAAGCATTCCCCTTTGGGGATATTGTGGAGCTGCCCTTTTGCTGCTGTTCGCAATTTACTTTACATACCGCATGACCTACCGAAAGAAGTATCTGACTTCCACACAAGAAGATATGCGGCTTCGCATGGAGATCGCAGACAAAATCCGGAGGCTTCCGCTCTCCTATATCGGGCGGCGCGATTTGAGTGATTTAACCTCTACGGTTATGGATGATGTTGCGACTGTGGAATTGGCTCTTTCTACGAGCGTGGCAGAGTTTATAGGAGGATTTCTATCGGGCGTGACGGTCATTGTCATCCTCGCATTTTACAACTGGAAACTGGCTGGGAGTCTGGCGATTTGTCTCCCATTAGTTGTGATCGCAATGTCCCTTTGCCGGATTATCTCTGAGGGGACGAATAAAAGAAACCGGCAAAAAAAGCTGGATATCAGTGATGGTTTACAGGAATATCTGGAAAACATAAAGGTGCTGCATTCTTCAGAAAAAATGGAAGAGTACCAGAATCGTCTGTCAGTTACGATCAAGCGTATTTTGAAGGGACTTGTCCTATACGAATTTTTGTCCGGATTTGCGATTGGCCTGTCCCATAATATCATGCGGATCGGTTTAGGGCTTGTCATCGTCACTGGTTCCACGCTTCTGATTTCAGGAGAAATCAGTTTATTTACATTCCTCTTGTTTCTCCTTGTTGCGGTCAGGATTTACGAGCCTCTGACCAAGGCGTGTGAATCGCTGGGTGTAATGATTTCGTCTTTAGTCAGCGCAGGGCGGATTCGGGATCTAATGGATTATCCGGAGCAGCAGGGAGACGAATCGTTGCAACCTGAATCTTTTGATATTTCTTTTGATCATGTATCGTTTGCTTACAATAAAGAGGATGTGCTGCATGATGTCTCTTTTACAGCAAAGCAGGGACAAATTACTGCTTTGGTGGGTCCATCAGGCTGTGGCAAGAGTACCCTTTGCCGGCTTGCTGCCCGTTTCTGGGACGTAAACAGAGGGAGCGTATCTCTGGGAGGCATCAATATTAGTGACGTTGCTCCGGACACGCTGCTGGAGAATTACTCTTTTGTTTTTCAGGACGTGATGTTGTTCAATGATACGATCTATAACAACATCAGGATCGGGAAAGAGAATGCAACCCACGAGGAAGTCCTGACCGCGGCAAAGCTGGCCTGCTGTGACGAGTTTATAGATCGGCTTCCGCAGGGTTATGACACCGTAATTGGAGAAAACGGAATGACCCTATCCGGTGGTGAAAGACAGCGACTTTCGATTGCTCGCGCATTCCTGAAGGATGCGCCTGTGATTCTGCTGGATGAAAGCACAGCTTCCATTGATCCTGAGAATGAAACAAAAATCCAGAAGGCCATCGGCAGGCTTGTTGAGAACAAGACGGTACTGATCATTGCTCATAAACTGCGATCCATAGTGGCATGCGATAAGATTGTGGTTTTGAACAAAGGGAAAGTGATGGAATCCGGCACACATGAGGAACTGATGCAGGAGGACGGCTTATATCATCGTCTCTATTCGCTGCAAAATGAGAGTCTGGCATGGAAGGTTAAATGAATTATTAATCATTATTTTTAGAAAGGGGCTGATTAACATGAAAAAAGAAACGAACAAGAACCGGTTGGATGGGAAAGACTTGATGAATGTGGGCATTTTTACAGCAATCAATGTCGTGGGTGTTGTGCTGATTGCTGTGGCGATCGGCTTGACGCCCATTGGCTTTATGCTGATCCCAAGTGTTACAGCAATCATACTTGGTATACCAATGATGCTTTACTTTACCAAAATCAAAAAATTTGGAATGATCTTGATTTTTGAAATTGTAAATGGCGTTGTTCTTTTACTGACGGGTATGGGACCCGACGCGCTGATTTGCGGAATTGTTATCGGCCTGATCGTAGAATTTATCATGAAGTCTGGAAATTACCAGAGTGCCAAGAGAGCTGTTCTGGGATACGCTATTTTGATGCTCACCTCTTGTGCCAATTACATCCATTGGCTGAATGCCAGTGCAGAGTGGCTTGATAAAAACGCGGCAACATATGGACAAGGTTTTATGTACACGATTTCCGGTTGGTTCAACTATTGGTGGATGCTGCCTTTGGTCATCCTTTCCGCCTTTGTTGGAGGTCTGATTGGCGGCCTGTTTGGCAGGGCTGTCCTAAAAAAACACTTTGTCAGAAGTGGGTTGGTCTGATGGAAACGGTGTTGCGAAACACAAGGCCGACAGCAAAACAGATGTTTCTTGATCCGCGGACAAAGATTCTGCTTTGCCTGACGGTTTCCTGCGTTATGATTTCAAGCGACAGCTTCGGAATTATGAACTTTGTGCTCCCTTGCCTTGCCGCGATTCCATTGCTATTCCTTATCTTGCTTAAAAAGCCGCAGATTGCCGCCTACTATGCGGTGATGTATGCAGTCACGGCGACAGTTCCTCGCCTGTTGATGCCGCATGTATCACCACTGTTCAACCTCCTGTTTACCGGAATGATCGCTATGTTTACAAAGCTGATTCCGGGAATGTCTATGTTTTGCCTTCTGGTGTTGACAACCACGGTAAGCGAGTTTGTTGCAGCTATGGACAGACTACATATATCTAAGAAGTTTTCGATCCCAGTATCTGTGATGTTTCGTTTTCTTCCTACGATACGGGAGGAATACAGCGCGATTCGGGATGCCATGCGGCTTCGGGAAGTTGGATCATGGCGAAATCCTATGGAGATGCTGGAGTATCGGATGGTGCCACTTTTGACCGGTCTTGTTACAATCGGGAATGAGCTGTCCGCATCCGCCCTTACAAGAGGGCTGGATGCCCCTGTGCGACGCACCAATGTCTGCCCGATCGGATTTCATTGGCAGGATGGCGTTGCGCTGCTTTTCTGTATCGCTGTCATCATTTGCTTTGTACTCTCAACTTTCTATGGATGGTAGCAATAACTGCTTTAAGGAGGAGATTTCCTTTTGATTAGAATGGAGAACGTATCTTTTACTTATGAAAACGCCGACAACGGTGCGGCAATTCTTGATAATTCCATACTAATTTCCAAGGGGGAAATTGTCCTGTTGTGCGGGGAATCAGGTAGTGGGAAAACCACGTTCAGTCGGTTGATAAATGGGCTGATTCCAAACTACTATGAAGGTACGCTTGCCGGTAAAATTCAGGTCGAAGATAAGAACCCGGAGGAGGTAGAGTTGTACGAGCTGGCACCATATGTTGGCTCCGTGTTCCAGAATCCCAAGGCGCAGTTTTACACTCTGATCACAGATACGGAGATTGTATTTGCCTGCGAGAACATGGGAATGGATCGCCGCGAAATCCTGCGTCGTTTTGATGCCACCGTGACAGCAATGCATCTGGAGCCGTTGATTGGAAGGAATCTTTTTACGCTGTCCGGCGGTGAAAAACAGAAAATAGCCTGCGCCTCTGTTCATGCCTTGCTGCCTGATGTATTGGTTTTAGACGAGCCAACTTCAAATCTGGACATAGGAACCATCCATGAATTGGAGAACATTCTGCGCTTGTGGAAAGAGCAGGAGAAAACCGTCATTGTAGCAGAGCATCGGTTGGATTGGCTTCGCCTCCTTGCAGACCGGGTACTGTATTTCAAGGATGGGAAAATTGAACAGGAATTTACCGGAGCAGCTTTCTTTAAAAAGCCACTGGGCGATCTGCATGCAATGGGACTTAGGGGAACAAGCCGATTTGTTCCGCAGCGTGTTAAAAACAGCAGAGCAAAGGAGGTACTGGAGCTTAGGGATTTCTGCTTTACTGTCAAAAAGAAAAATCTTCTCCATGTTGAGAACCTGACGATTCCTAAAGGAGCTGTTGTTGCCGTGCTGGGGAATAATGGCGCAGGCAAAACAACATTGGCCCGGTGTTTATGTGGTCTGGAGAGGAAAATGCGCGGTACTTTCGCTTTTATGGGCAAGGAATATAAGCCAAAGCAGCGGCTGAAACTCTGTTATATGGTTATGCAGGACGTAAACCATCAGCTCTTTGCAGAGAGCGTGCTTGATGAAGTGATGCTTGGCATCAAGGATATGGCGGAAGAAGAAAAGACAGAATATGCTCAGAACATCCTGTCTATGTTGGATTTGCTGGCACACAAAGATAGGCATCCTATGTCTCTTTCCGGTGGACAGAAGCAGCGCGTTGCCATAGCAGGGGCAATCGCTTCCCATAAAGAAATCATCGTGTATGACGAGCCTACCAGCGGCTTAGATTATCGACACATGAAGGAGGTTTCTGCGTGTATACAGAAACTTTCTGAAATGGGCAAAACACAAATGGTTATTACCCATGACCCAGAACTTGTAGCTCAGTGCTGCGATTATATGGTGTTTATGGATAACGGAGCTGTGTCCCGTTTTGGGGAATGGACAGATGAAAATATTGAGTTTACATCGTGCTATTTTGAAAACGCGAGATAGTCTCTTGCGATTTGAAAGGACGGGTGTCATGGAATGAAACTTTATACTTCCGGTGAAGATTACTTAAAAGCAATCTATATCCTTCAAAAGGAAAAAGGTATGGTGCGCTCCATTGATGTAGCGGAACAGATGGGCATGTCAAAGCCCAGCGTCAGTCACGCGGTCAAATTATTGCGAGAGGGCGGCTTTATCGTAATGGACGATGACTACACGCTGCATCTGACAGATTTGGGACGGGAAGTCGCAGAAAAGCTCCATGAGCGACATCGGTATTTTACGGAACGGCTTACTGATGCTGGCGTTGATACCGACACCGCCGAAGCCGAAGCCTGTAAAATGGAGCATACGATCAGCGATTCATCTTTCCAAAAACTCAAGGAGCAGGAACAAAAAACTTGCCCGTATGCTGATTCTTGTGATTTGAAAACGAGCAAGGAAAGAGGACCCTGATTTGCGATGGTTGGGCAGAAAAAGTGGGTCATTTGCCCTGTTTGCGGTGGCAAGACCCGAATAAAAATCCGTGAGGATACGGTATTGATTCATTTTCCTTTGTTCTGTCCCAAGTGTCGGAAAGAAACGCTGATAAATCTCGAATATGAACATATAACTATCATCAAAGAGCCGGACGCTAAGACGCAGAGCCGATGATCGACAGTCGAAAGACCGCGATCACCGGCCCATTTTCATAAGGAGCAACTTTTATAGATGGACAAAAAAGGAGTGAGAAAAGCAGCCTTATGGCTGCTTTTCAGGGGCGGTATTGATGAGGGCTGTTGTAGTGGCCTTGATTATGTCCAAGGCCCTGAGATCACACTTGTAAAGCATATGAACAAGCTGTTCGATCTCCGGATTTTCAGATTGTTTTTCCGGGTAAAAGAGAAGATCCGGCGACAAGTCCAGAGCGCGGATCAGGTGGTAGAGAACATCATAGCTTGGCTTTTTCCCTTCGTTCTCGATTCGATAGATGTATCTTTCGGAAACATCCGCCATTTCAGCTAATGCTTCGACGGTTATCCCAACCCTTTCCCTCGCTGTTTTTAATATGAGCCCCGGTGATTCAGGTAAATTACGCACTGTTGGTTCACCTCCACTTATAATTTATCCATTTCAGTTCATGGTGATAATGGCATAAAGGTTCAATTATAAGTGGCATAAAGGTTCATGAAGATATGAACAGAGATGGGCAGCCGCTCCGCCAATAAAGACCGGAAGGAGGGGTTGCAATGCGCTGGTCATACCTGTGCTCTGTGCTGATCATTAGAATCAGCAGTTTTTCCGCTGGCTGACTGAACGGTCAGTCTTCTCAAAAAAAGCGCACATAGAAATAGGGATCATTATGTGCCGCGTACTGAACCAAAGGTTCAGAATAAGAATGAAATAGACAGCGTTTGTGCGCCTGCATTACAGCATGCTCTGTTGTATTGCAGGTGTTTTTTTGTCCCCGGATTTCAGGGGCAATTACATTGTCGCAGCCCTCCGGATCAAGCGGAAACCAAAAGTTTTCGTTCGATTCGGAGGTGCAAAATGGATAAGGATAAAAGAAAGCTATGGATCGCTGGTCAGTTCATTGAGGTAACGGAGGAGATCTATCAGGTCTATATGCAGGGGGATCGCAAGATGCGTTACTTCGAGACGGATCTGAAGATCGAGCGAACGATCCTGGATGAAAGTAGCCGGATACAACAGATTATTCCCAGTCGGGAGGATTCGCTGGATCGGTTGGTGGAGGATAATGCTCGGCAGTTTGAAGATACCAGAGAAAGCGTGGAGGATGCCGTACTCCGAAAACTGGCTGAAGATGACCTGCGCCGGGCACTTACAAAGCTGACAGACGAGGAATATGCTCTTGTTTATGCTCTGTTCTATGAAGGCAGGACGGAGCGCGACTATGCGAAGGAACTGGGCGTGTCTCAGGTTGCTGTACATAAGAGAAAACAACGCATTTTGAAAAAATTGAAAGGAATTTTGAAATAAGGGTTATCAGACCTCTCACTCAACGGCAAATAGAGTGAGAGGTCTTTCTATATTGACTGCTCCCCTCTTGCTCTTTGAAAACTGTATACCCATTCATCAGGCACGTTCCCATTGTTATTGCGATGAGCATAAGCTACGTTAGCGGCTGCGCCATGAGGTGCGGAAGAAAGCATCGGAAACCCACACAGTATTTTCCGGCTCATATTCCTCCGCACGGAGCGGCAAACAGTCGGCTATAAACGCCGGGCGGTTTCCGGCGCGGCCATGACAGGCAATGGGGATCATGAGACTCCTGTTCAGTCACAGTCCGAGCGTACAGCGTCAGATCAGACGTGAGGCGTCGCAGGCAATGAGAGCAGCCGACAGAGATCCTGCCGGGGGTGAGATTCCCGTGGAGCTGATACACCGTCAGCCGCTTGATGACTTCCCGCTATGAGCCGGGGTGTCGAGGACAAATGAGCTCAAATAAAAAAACAGCCAGTCAAATGGACCCGTTACAGGCGAGGGTGAAACTTCCTTCGGCTTTGAGGCGTTCTTTTGACCGGCTTTACATAGAAGGTATGATATGCCGTTTTACCATTTCGAGGAGGTGTGAAGATGAACCAGACATATAAACGAGGCGATATCTATTTCGCCGACTTGGGACAAGGCGTTGGGTCAGAGCAGATGGGCTATCGCCCTGTAGTGATTATCCAAAACGATGTAGGAAATAAACACAGTCCTACGGTGATTGTCGCAGCGATCACAAGTAAAGTTGATGCAAGAGCGAAGCAACCCACACACTGTTTCATTGGAACCGATTATGGACTGGAACTGCCCTCGGTTCTTTTGCTGGAACAGATACGGACGTTGGATAAAAAGCGGCTGGAGAAATTTGCAGGAAGTCTGCAAGAGAAGCATTTAAGAGAACTGAATCGCGCGCTTGCCATCAGTGTCGGCCTGATTAAACCGCCACAGCAAAACCTTGTTCTGTGTTTATGTAAGCCGTGTGCGGATAACTTCCGTATAGATGGGAAGTATGATCTTGTGCGGATATCTGAAAACGAGGAGCGCGATATCTGCACCTATTGCAATCATCGGATGGGCTATGAGTATGTGCTGCTTCCTAAAGCAGAAAAGCATTGAGTAGTGACTCTAAGAGGAAAATCGCACATTTGTCAACATGCGGCGCCATTACTAAGATGAATGTAAGAGCCGCATTCTTATGCGGAGGTAATCATATGGAGAGTGAAAGAAGATCCCAGGAGCTCGATTACCCGTATGACAGCCAAAAAACAGAAAAAGAAAATTTTGAGGCTTTTATTTCTGTAATGACACAGATGATTGAAAAATACGGAAGAATCGTGCTGCAGAAGCTGGACCATGTTGCGTAGAGATACGCAGCATTTACATATTCATTTTCCGGGAAATGGAGGTGCGATATGAATCGAGAGGGGAAAAAGTGCGTTTTGTACCCAAGAGTGAGTACAGAAATGCAGGTTGAGGGATACAGCCTGGAAGGCCAGAAACACGGTCTGAAGCGCTTTGCCGATAGAGAAGATATGCAGGTCGTGGATATTTACGAAGATGCCGGCAAATCCGGAAAATCCATTGAAGGCCGTCCTGCCTTTAAGAAGATGCTTTCGGATATAGAGAACGGGCTTGAAATCGACTATGTTCTGGTCTATAAGTTGTCACGATTTGGAAGAAATGCAGCAGATATATTAAATTCCCTGGAGTTTATTCAATCCTACGGTGTCAATTTGATTTGTATCGAAGAAGGAATAGATTCTTCTCAAACCAGTGGAAAACTTCTGATTTCTGTATTATCTGCCGTGGCGGAGATAGAACGTGAGAACATCCTTGAGCAGACTATGAATGGGCGGAGGGAAAAAGCACGTCAGGGTGGATGGAACGGAGGCTTTGCTCCATATGGCTATTATCTGAAGGATAATCAGCTTTACATTGAAGAAACCGAGGCAGAAGCTGTTCGGATAATTTACGATATGTTTGGAAACTCTGATATCGGTTACGGTGGAATCGCAAAATACTTGAATCTTCAAGGGATCAGGAAAATACCACGTCAGAACGGAAAGCTGGATCGATGGAGCGGGCATTTTGTTCGGCTAATTCTTGATAATCCTGTTTACTGCGGTAAAATTGCCTACGGTCGCCGCACCAGAGAAAAGGTAAAAGGCACAAAAAACGAATATCATTTTGTGAATACTGATGATTATATTCTCGAAGAAGGAAAGCATGAAGGAATTATAAGTGAGGAGCTTTGGAACAAGGTTCATGCTAAAAGACTTGCAACCGGCATTAAGCAGCCTTCTAAAGTAGGAAAGGATAGAGCACATCTCCTGACCGGCATACTGAAATGCCCTAAATGTGGCTGCTCGATGTATACAAACAAACATGCATGGACCAATAAGGATGGAACCTATAAAGAAGTATATTATTATGTGTGCGGGAGGAACAAACAAGAACGAGGGAAGCATTGCGATTATAAAGCAGCTCTCAGGAAAACAGATATTGAGCCGCTTGTGATAGAAGCAGTGAAGGAACTTGTCAGAGATGAGTTCTTTGTGAAAGAAATAAAGAAACGGATTGGACATCAGATTGATACAAGCAAGATAGATCGAGAGATTATCAACTATGAAAGCAAGCTGAGAGAGGTTGATTTGAATAAAGCGCGTTTGGAACAGGAAATTGATAATCTTCCCGCCGATACAAAATATCGGGAACGTAAAATCCAGGATATGACGCTGCGCTTGGATGGTTTGTATGAAGTTATCATTGACTTGGAAAATCGAATTGAGGATGCAAAGCTAAGGCGGGCAGCCATTGAAACAGAGGCCATTTCATTGGAAAACCTGTTCCGGATCATGCAAAACTTTGGAGAACTCTATGATATAATAAGTGATGAAGAGAGAAAAGCAATCATAACTTATCTCATTAAGGAAATCCAAATCTATCCACGTGACGAAGCGGAGCAACCACTAAAGTCCATTGAATTCAATTTTCCTGTTTATCGTGACGGGAAAGAGCTCAAGGAACTCATGTGGGAAAATGGTAATACTGTCGAGACTATAGTGTTGCTACAAAAACGGAACTCGTAGAAATCCTTGATTTTAAGCACTTTTACGAGCATTTCACCTTCGGAGAGACTGACTGGTCGATGCGCGGAAAACGCCTCGAAAAGTATGTCCGGCTGCTCATAGCGATAGAACTCGCAACAGTAGGCACAAAAAAAGAAGCCGGCAGGGGGCAAATCAAAGGGCAGACCGGAGCTGTAAGCTCTGGCCGGGAAGCCGAAATGCTGTCCGATGCATAGCTTTCCATTGACAAAAGTCTTCTTTTGGGCTAAGTTATCGGAATAGGTGCGAAACTTTAAAGATATTTCAATTTCGGAAGTGGAAGCATATGAATTATATTGACAGACCTGAATATATGCAGCGTCTCCTTGATCTCATGGGGACACCAGATATCAAAATTATCACCGGTGTCAGGCGAAGCGGTAAGTCAGTGATGATATCTCCAGATCGGAGACCTTTGAGCGCGAGTACGATCCGCTTTTGAAAATTAAGGATGCTTACCTGAAGCTGATCCTGGCGAATACCCGTCATGAGACCTACGATTATGAGGGTATTAAGATATACAACCTGGCAGACTGGCTGCTGAATAAGAATTAAACTTCCACCCTTCAGATTCCCAGGTGGAACTTCGAATAGCAATTAACTGGGATTTATGGGGATTTTTTGGCATCGGAATCATATATTGATTTCCCGGCGCCGATATGTTAAGCTATACAAGCTGATTTCAGATTTGTCCGCGTAGCTCAGCTGGATAGAGCGACCGCCTCCTAAGCGGTAGGTCGGAGGTTCAAATCCTCTCGTGGACGCCAGAATATACCGCGGAAGCCGTTGGCAGTCAGAAAAAACGACTTCCGCTTTTTTATTCCAAGAGATCTGACGGGCCCTGAAAACGAGAGCTTTCATCTAAGCGGAGGCCTTCTGCTTAGCGGCTTTTCTAATCAAGGAGGCCTTTTTTCTAAGCGAACGATTTTCGCTATCCTTTCCCGCGGTATGCAGTTGGGTCGAAACAACGAGTGGGTTATTTTCGGTTCATTTTCTCCCGTATCCGGGCCGCAACATCGGTAACGTTTTTTGTATTGACAGGGATACCGTCTTCGATGTAGGTGATCAATTGGTCACCTACGGTGGATTCAGACTCCCTTTGATAATTGAAAAGTGCTTTCAGTTCATCGGTACTTTTTGAACACAGCTCACGAAACTGACCCTGAATCAGGGATTCCGGCAGCTTATGATAAAGCTTATGATATGCACCTTCCATTTCCTCATACGTAATGCTATGCCCGTTTTCAGCCTCTTCAATCATAATGCCGATTGCATCTGAAATGTCATTTCGGTAGTCGCGGTGCGCAATCATTTTCATGGCGATCAGGTAGATCCCGGAGACAGTCCGGATCTCAAGCCCATAGCATTTGCTCTTCTTATCTTCTCTTTAGACGGCATCGTACAGATCCCCCTCATAAATGTTATATCTCAGGAATTCGTCAATGCAGCTGTCTTTGGCTGAGCCCAGCAGCGCTGAGTCTCCGACATAATAAGGCATAGCAGGTGTGTCTGTCCGTCGGGTTGAGAATATCACAGAGGCACTCTGGGGAACTAAGGTCTCTCCGGGAACTATCAGCGAACGGAATCAGAAGGCCTATGGCCCGCATTGAAGTATGGAGAAGCCGCCCTTTGACAGGGAAAGAATACTCTTACGTCTACGTAGATGGGATCTATCTTCGTCGCAACTGGGGAGATGAATACGAAAATGTGACAATCCTGGTTGCGCTTGCAGTCAATCAAGATGGTTTTCGTGAAGTCATTGGTGCTGCTGAGGGAATGAAGGAAGATAAATCCAGTTGGGTCAACTTCTTTCGGTGGCTTTGCGAAAGAGGTTTCAGTGGCGTAAAATTCATTGTAGGAGACAAATGTCTTGGAATGCTGGAAGCCGTAGGAGAAGTGTTTTCTGAGGCCAGGTATCAGCGCTGTACGGTCTATTTTTATCGTAACGTTTTCTCAGTCGTCCCGAGATCCAAGGGAAAACTTGTGGCAAAGATGCTGAAAGCAATTCATGCACAAGAGAGTAAAAAGGCTGCGCGAGAAAAGGCTACAGCCATAGTCGCCGAGCTTCAGGGGATGAAGCTGAAAGAAACCGCCAGGAAGGTTTCGGAGAGCATCGACGAGACTCTGACCTACTACGATTTTCCCAGCGAGCATTGGATGAAGATTTGTACCAATAATACGATTGAGCGTCTGAATCGTGAGATTCGGCGAAGAACCCGTGTCGTAGGCACATTTCCGGATGGAAGCTCAGCGTTAATGCTGGTTTGTGCCCGGCTTCGTTATGTTGCGGGAACCCAGTGGGGGAATTAAGAAATATATGAATATGATGCACCTGGAGGGGAATGAAGAAAACGCCTCCGTTGCAGGCTGACTTCATTTAATCAGAGGATGCAAACTAATTTGCGCATAAATCTTGAATCTTGACGGTACCATAAACTTTTTATCCATAGCTGTTTTCCCTCAACTATTTATTGTCGATCAACGACTCCCTCAACTATTCCCTCAACTAAAGATCAAATCCAGTTGAGGGAATAGTTGTATAAGCGGCAAATCCTCACTATTTTTCAGCAAGGACATAGTGTGTTCTATGACTAACACCGGTCTTTTTAACAAGTCCTCTTTTTATGAGACGGTTAAGTGCAACCGAGGCGCCTTGTTGAGTTCCTATTTTAGTGATAGTTAAAACCTGCGCTGTCGTTATCAGCCCATTTTCACGAATATAATTGTATATAAGTCTATCTGCCTCATTTTTAAAAGGGATCTCTACGACATCAACGTCTGCCATATCAAGTTGATCACATTTGTGTTTGTACTCTTTGTTAATCGTATAGGTAGTCCATCGCCCTTTCCAGTCAGAAACGAGCATTTCTTTATCGACCAGTCCACCTAAAATCCTGCCAATATCTGTGGGATGAAGATCAAACATCTGCTGTAGACGCATATTTGAAACGGAGCCCTCCAGGTATGCAGTTCCCAGGATAATCTGTTCTTCCGAGGATAAGCGCTTATATGTATGCTCTCCTAACAAATTAACAAGGTACTCTGTACATTCTTCAGGCATCAACGCAATCGTATATAGTTTCAGCTCGACCTGCTGCAACTCTGGGTCATCATATAAATCCGGCTCTCTCCACTTTTCACCGCGCCAGGCATCCAATATCGTTGGGAATCCGGAACCTGCATTATCACCGTACCCAATCATACGAAGCATGGTTTGTATTCTTGGGTTGCGCGCCTTAGAGTTACCGCCTTCATAGATCCTGCGAATCGGCAGTTTCAGACTTCCTGGGTTGGAGAATGAGAATCCACGTGCTTCTTTTTCTACTTTTAGGACACCGGTTATCATATAGTCGGAGTGGATCAGCATATTGATCATTCCTTCGCGAATCGCTTTGTGCACTGGCGTATCATCAATGCGAGTCATTCCTTCCAGTCTAAACGGTTTCTTAATATCCCGTGTGAGTTTCGGAGCAACCATCCATAAAAAATTACACAAATTATTTTCCCAGGTCCCATCATATGTAAGGCGATCACTCCATCGGGAGCCTCCCATGATTTCGGTTCTATCAAAATAATCCATGCGGATATTGTCGAAGCGCTCCCGTATAGGGAGACCTTTACCAAACATCAAAAGCCCAGCAGGAGTAAGACCTTCGGCTCCCGTTCGCCTGTCAACGACATATCCTCCTAAATTCTTTAAGAAGGTTTTATCATCATCCTTATTCCAGATATGATCCGGGTTCCACGTGGTAAATCTGATACGATATGCGCGTAATGTTTCCGGGTCAATATCATCCATGGTATAGCCATCCAGTAGGCCACCATCAATTCCATCATCACTGGAATCACGAAACATAGCCCTAATTTCCGCTTCTTTACAGTGATAATCCCCCTCATGGTTCCGCTTATAGGTTCCGCTTATAGGATTTCCGTTTATGTAGACAGGCTTTTGTGTATAATCTGCCTGCGGAACCTCTATCCAGATAATGGTCTTTCCATCGATCACGCAAGTGCCCACATCTGCATCGCGCAAAATATTGATATTTACTTTCGTACTGTTATTGACTGTATCCCAAAACTCTTTCAATCTTGCTTGTAGATTCTCAATATTTACAACTGAGAATCTTTTAGCTGGATCCCTTTCTTTTCGATGTTCCTCAATGCCAAAAAGTATCGTTCCACCAACTGTATTCGCAAATGCAGAATACGTTTCCCAAACAGCATTGGGAAGTGTGCTCTCGGCTTTTTTGCATTCGAGTGTCAGGTGTTCTCCATACTTCAAAAGGTCTGCTAAGCTTTCTGGCGTAACCATTCTAAGTCCTCTCTGTTAATAATATGGGGGGCGGATGTTTTCTTGGACCGTCTAAGCGACAATCCCGAGTGATGCCTGGTATCCTGCTTCTTTTTTTTCATCAGTGAAACTGTACCTCTTCTGAGATATTTGTCCCTCCACGGATAAAGGCTCGTGGTGCTGCATCCCAGTTCTTTTGATACTGATTTTACCGATTCTCCCCTTTCAAAGCAATGTTTTACTGCATTTTTCTTCTCTTCAATGGATTGCTGGCACATGCGTCCGGATGGCCTCTTCGCTCCTTCCCATCACCGATTTTCTCCCATTGATCAAGTATTTTTCTGCTGGGATATCCCAGTGTTTGGATTGTTTTTGTCGCCGATAAGCGAGTGCCCGAATCAGATTGAGGTGGCGATACCAAGAAATGTCAGGATCCCGGAATCGCAGGATTGGCCGGCAATGAAATTCTACCGAATGATGGAGCCGCGGTATAGCATAAGTATTGTGGACTTAAAAGAAGGCAGTAATTCCTTTCGCATTTATGATAAAGAGAAAACGGTTTGTGATGTTATCTATCATCGTAACAAAATAAGATTTGAGCTTGCAATGGAAGTGCTGAAAAGATATGTACAGCAGCCGGACAGAAATATCAAGAGTAGTTTACGTTGAAAGGCGGCATCCTGCTGTATGATAGGCTGCATAAAAGTTCCGTGCGGAAGATGCGTCAAGTGAGATTGACAATATCATTTAAAATGTATACCCTATGGAGGGTAAAGCGCATGGACAAAAATGATTCCATCCGGCTTTTTGAAGAAATGACAGGCGCAGCAGGTAAAAAGCGTAAAGTACCGGTGGAAATGGAAGTGCTCAAGCTATGGCTTGCCCAAGTAGGACGAGAGCGCATGGAAGAAGGTATCGACCCTGAACAGGCAGTCGTTCCGATCGGATCAAGTCAATACCGGGAGGGATCAGCTCTCTACAGTACAGAAAGGAGTTGTGGGGCGCTTAAAAATGTCCGCACCCCCGGGACATATCAATGAAAATATGTATTTTAGGCTTAGGTGTCATAGGGACAACTTATGGATATGCATTCCAAAAAGCAGGACATCAGACGGAACATTTGCTTAGAGAAAATAAAAGACAAAATGTTCCATCAAGGCTGAACATAACTATATTGGATGGGCGCTATAATAAAAAGGGAAAAGAAAAAGCAGATACATACACGGTAAATCTTGCAAAGCCGGGTACATGCTATGACTTTATTCTTTTAAGTGTTGCAAGTGGGAAGATAAAAGATGCGATAGCCGCACTTTCACAGAATAATATTACAGGGAGCTTGATATTATTCTGCAACCTTTGGAATGATCGCGAAGAAATCGAAGAAATGGTCGGAAATTTTAAATACATTATAGGATTTCCCACGGCTGGCGGATGTATGACACAGCAAGGATTGAATTCTGTCCTGTTTGATCATATTATGCTTGAAAGCGAGAAAAAATCAATTATTCCAAATTACGGCTCTTTGATAGAACTGATTGAGTCCGCAGACCTGAAAACAGAAGTTCCCCATGATATGCTAGAGTGGATATGGATTCACATGGCAATAAATGCAGCTGTCACTTCCTCTGCTGCGAGAGCAGGAAAAATTGATAATCCGAAGCAGCTTGCGATTGATCTTATGAGCGATTCTCATGCTTTGTCTATAGCAGTGAAAACGATCAGAGAGACCGTTACAGTGGTAAAGGCCAGAGGAGTAAATTTGAGATTATATAAAAATGAACTTCTTCCTTACAGGATACCCGCTGCTATTGCAGGCATGATAATGAAACGAATGTTCACAAGGAATGAACTTGCAAGTAGGATAATGACGCTGCATAATGATGTAAATGACATTATGTATGGATGTAAGAGTGTCTATGAAGCTGGAAAACAAAAAAATCTGGATTTGCCTCTGTTTTACTCTAATATGGAAAAAATATTGAATTAGGATCTTCCCAATGCAGGGGACTATACTTACGGCAGTTATAGTTTTCGCAGCGATTACTCATCTGTGCAATGCTTATAAATATGGGAAGGATGCCTGCGAACCGGGGAAGAGCTTATGATCTATATCGTCCGCCACGGACAGACGGAAAAGAATAAGGCCAATGTCCTGCAGGGCCGCAGCGATGTACCGTTAAATGAAGTCGGCATCCGGCAGGCAGAGGATGTCCGGGACCGTTTCCGTTCCTTGGGGATACAGTTTGATAAGGTCTATACCAGTCCGCTGATCCGGGCAGTGCAGACGGCAAAGATCATCGCAGAAGGCGCTTCCTCGATGATCGAAGGGCGGCTGATCGAGATGGACTATGGACCGTATGAAGGAATGGATCTGGCACAGCCGGCACCGGAGGTCATGGCATTCTTCCAGGACTTTGTCCATATTTCGGCACCGGAGGGGATGGAAGCACTCTCTGCCGTTGTCGCCCGCCTGGGTAGCTTCCTGGAAGAGATCCGGGAGGAAGCGGTTTCGCAGAATATCCTGCTTTCCACGCATGCCATCGCCATGAAGGGCGCTTTGGAATATCTGACGCCGACATCGGGCGGAAGCTATTGGTCCAAGTATATCGGAAACTGCGCGGTATACACGGCGGAAGTCGGAGCGGACGGACACTGGACTATTCCACAGGAATGGTGAGAGGGAAATAGAAAGGAATTCAACATGCTGAAGCTTTATTGTTACAATAGATGCAGCACCTGCAAAAAAGCTCTGAAGTGGCTGGATGATAAGGGTATCGCATACGAAGCGATGGATATCAAGACGGACCATCCGGATGAGGAGACGCTTCGGAAGTATTATTCCATGAGCGGCCTTCCCTTAAAGCGCTTCTTCAATACCAGCGGGATCCCTTACCGGGAGATGGAGCTGTCCCAAAAGCTCCCGGACATGAGCGAGGATGAGCAGCTGGCACTGCTTGCGACTAATGGAATGCTGGTGAAAAGACCGCTTGTGGTCGGCGATGATTTTGTTCTGACCGGTTTTAAGGAGAATGAGTGGGCAGAGAAACTGCTCTGATACGCAGCAGTTCGACATTTTTGTCAGTGGAAGGCAGCGATCCGCGGGGCTTTTGGCTTTGCGCTTTCTGGCGCTTGTGCGCCGGAATACGCCCTGCGCCGCCGCGGCGAGAAGGACAAGAGCGGTCGCCCATGAAAAAAGATACAGCTTGCCCGGGCTGCTTAGTATCAGGGCCTGTAAGACTCGGGTTATGCAGGATCCAAGCTCTGCTCTGCCGATGTCAAGATCAGCTATGCTGTTTTTTGACATTGACTTTCGTATTGCTTTTCGTTGCTCCCTCATAAGAATAGGGCACGAAGCATATGATAGATATGGAAATAAATATCATAATTGCCACAGTTATAAATGCCGCGGAGCTGCTCCCTTTCGGAAGAACAGCATATTTTACAATTCTCAAACCGGCAGTGATGGGATAGAAATCTCCGAATCCCTTTGGGATAAGAAGGCTTCCAAAAAATCCGTACATAAAAGCGACAACGAGCATAGGATAGTATCCGTTGACTTTTCTGAATCCCCAGATAATAAGCGGCAGGACGGCTATAAAGATAAATACAGCGATACCAAAAATCTGCAAAAAGGATTTTAAAAGGTGAAAGCCACGGATTCCCTGAAGCTGCAGTAGAATGGATCCTATAATTAAAAACACATGGTTTATTGCCGATAAAGCGAGAACTAAAATGCCTATGACAAATATTTTGGAAAAATACAGTCTTTGGATTGAAATCGGAATCGTGAGAATCGATTTCAATGTCCCACTGCTGTATTCCTGATTAAAAATCATTCCTCCCATAATGGTGATTACAAAGGGAAAGGCCACACAAAAGTTATTCCATATAGCGGCCAAATAAAAGTCTTCAAAGGTACTGGCCTGAGGATCAATATTTTGTGCCATTACGAACTGCACAAAGGTCACAAACGCAGAAAAGAAGGCTCCTGCAATTATAATCCATAAAATATTGCTCCTCTTAAGCTTCCTTAATTCACATACTGTAAGCCTTAACATAGCTTCCTATACCTCCTTCTTTTGATAAATAACCGCCCCCAGTGAAAGCAGAATAAGTGAAAAAGAAAGCATGTAGATCATGATGCCGGCGTTTGAGATTAGATACGGAAGATACTTTTCCAATCGCGATTCCAATGGGAAATATCCCAAATACCATTTAAATACAGTGACTACCGGAAGTACCGCTGCCCTGCTTTTGAGAAGAGCTTCTCCTCCCTGTCCCAGGCAAAGATAGACCAAAGAAAAGCAGGCGACACTATAGATAAAAGACACAATATTCGATATCGTAAAATTTTCGCCAAATGCCGCAACAAATATTATAATCGGTAAAGAAGCGGCAAACATGAAAATACCGCTCAATATACTGAAGCATAGAAACGACGTGAGCGGCATCCCTCCTCCGACAAAACACGAAGCGGCAATGCTTATGCTGAGCTCCAGCAAGCAATAAATGATGGATAAGATCATAAGGGTAATACACTTTGAGAGAAATATCTTCGCTTTGCTCACCGGAATCGTGAGTAAATTTTTTAAAACATTATTTTCCGTCTCCGGCAAAAAAATCATCGATGAGAGGATGCCAAGCACGCAGGGTAAAAACAAGATCTCTCCGAATATAAATACCATTCTAAAAAGCATGTAAAATGGCTGTGCTTGTCTAATGGCAAGAAATAAAATAGGGATTGGAAAAAGGAAGGCCGCACCCATGCTCATGGCAATAAATCTCCTTCTTTTTAGTTTTTGAAATTCACAATATATCAGTTTAAGCAATTCCTTCACCTCCCGTCACCCGCTTGAAGTAATCCTCCAGCGTTTCTTCGCAGGTATGGGCTTCCGATACCTCCATCCCATCAGCGACGTAAGCGGCAACGATCTTCCCCACGGATAGATCAAGATTGTAGAGTAGGATGCTGTGATCGTCCTGAACGGTAAAGTGTGTCTCATGGAATCTACTTTCCAGGATCCTTGCCGCCTGCGCCGTGTTCGACACAATGAAATGAATATGGCGCTTACTTTTTTTCTCCAATTCCGAGAAGCTCTCCTCCTCCAGCAGTACGCCCTGGTCGATGATCCCTATATCATCCGAAAGCAAGGCGATCTCCGAAAGGATATGGCTGGACAGGAGGATCGTTTTTCCTTTTCTGTCACAGAGCTCCCGGAGAAATGCCCGCACTTCCGCGATCCCGATGGGATCTAGTCCGTTGATCGGTTCATCCAGTATTAAAAGCTCCGGATCGTGCATGACGACCAGTGCAATCGCAAGGCGCTGTTTCATACCGAGGGAATACTGAGAAAAGAGCTTTTTGTCCTTATACGGCAGGCCGACCAGCTCAAGTGCGTCCTGAACAGCATGGGTATTGGGGACACCCCGAAGCGCTGCAAAGATGCGGAGATTCTCCGTTCCGGTCAGATTAGGATAAAAGCCGGGGGACTCGATCATGCTGCCAATACGGGGCAGCAGCTTTTTTTCGTTCCCATGCAGCGGCCTTCCCCACAGAAAAACCTCCCCCTCCGTGGGATCGGCCAGGCTGAGGAGCATCTTCATCGTCGTCGTCTTTCCCGCACCGTTTCTTCCCAAAAGGCCGTAAATCCGGCCTTTACGCACGTGAATATTCAAATCGGCTACGCTTTTTTGCGTGCCGTACTGTTTCGTCAGATGCCTGGTTTCGATAATAAATTCATTCATAAAGAAGCTCTCCGCTTTCGTGTTTTTCTCATTATAGCAGGCCAAGCTTGCATTAAACTTGCGCCAAGCTTGCAATAAGCTTGCAATTTCAAAATCAGCCGGCCACATGACCGGCTGAGCAGGATGTCTTTCTTATTCCGCAAGAGGCAGGGTCAAGAGGAATGCCGCGCCTTTCCCGAGGCTGCTTTTGGCGGCGAGCTTTCCGCCCATTCTTTCCGCTAACTGATACGCAATCGACAGGCCGAGCCCGCTGCCTTTTTCACTCCGGCTCTTGTCGCACTTATAGAGGCGGGAAAAAATCTGCTTCAGATCTTCCTTCCCGATTCCGACACCGTTGTCCGCTACGGAAAGCCGCATGCTGCCCTCCTGCTTTTCCAAGAGGACAGTCACGGTATCTGCCTGACTGTGCGTAATGACATTTTGCAGCAGATTGTTGATGATCCGCATATAGCTTTCAGGGTCAAGATCGACGATAAGCTCCTGTTCCGGTATCTCTATGGAGTATTTCATCCCCCGATCCTCCAGGAGAGGGATCCAATCAATCATAATATTACGGGTCAGCTCTGCCGCTTCAGTTCGTTGTATTGCCATGGCAAATTCATCGGAATTGAGCTTAAACCAGTCGAACAGGACATCAATATAGTCTTTCAGCTCATAGGCTTTCCGCCGGGACGTCTCAATGTATTCCTCCCGTTCCGCCCCGGAAACAATGCCCTTATGCACTGCGTCCAGATACCCGATCAGCGTCGTAAGGGGTGTCCGCAGATCATGAGAAAGGCTCGTCATAAGCTGTTTATTCGTTTCCTCTGCCTGCTGAAAGGCCGAAATCCGATCCTCATAGGAGCGGATAATATCATTGATCTCATAGAAAAGCGGGGCGAGGAGCTGACTGGGATCGGCAAGGACACGGCGGTTTCCATTTCCGTTTCTCACGTCCGACAGAGCTTCGGAAAGCTCTTTGATCTGCCTCCGTTCCCTGTGCAGAATGAGAGCGGCGGATACCGTGACAATCGTGCTGACGCCCAGGAGAAGGATAATTAAAACTTCCATGCAAAGATCACACCTCCTTGTTGAAGCGGTAGCCGACACCCTTTACCGTTTGTATATACTTCGGATTTTTAGGATCGGCCTCCAGCTTTTTTCGAAGGCGGCTGATAACGGCCATGATGTTGCTGTCTCCATAAACATACGCTTCGCCCCATACTTCTTCATAGATTTGTCGCTTTGTCAAAATCCGTCCCTGATTTTTCGCACAATGCAGCAGCACATCAAATTCCTTGGGAAGGAGCTCAAAGGTCCCATTTTCTGTCGTGACGGATCGGGCATCGAGATCGATCATAAGGCCGTCATAGGAAAGCGTTTTTGCGTCGCTCCCGTTTGGATTAAATCTTGTGTAGCGCCGGATCAGAGAAACAATACGTGCCAGCAATTCTTCCATGACGAAGGGCTTTGTCAGGTAATCGTCCGCTCCATTTCGAAGACCGCGCACCTTCGAGCTGCTGTCATTTTTCGCCGTGAACATCAAAACGGGGACGCCGCTCTCTTTTCGGATCTGCGCCAGCGTTTCAAATCCGTCAAAACCGGGCATCATCACGTCCAGTATGACAAGCTGATACTCATTTTCTTTCAGCTTTTCAAGACCGGCCCGCCCGGAATAGCAGCAGTCGGCCGCGATATCCTCCTGTGAAACGGTGCGGCGGATCAGCGTGCAAAGCTCCCGATCATCGTCAATCACTAAAATCCGATTCATTCTCTCTCCTCTGTCCTTGCTTTGTTCTGCCATCAATAGGCTTTTCCGCATCTTTCGGGATCGGCCGCATCCAGCTGATTTTGAAAGCGCCTTTTATGCGATTCTATCTGCAAAGCAGCTGTACTCGTCGTTTTGATATTTTCCATTTTCAGACGCTTCCGGGCATGATATCGATTCCATTTCCGTTTTCACTTTAACACTTGTTTTTGTTATATTCATTTAGACGAATAAAGTAAAGAGCATTATCTCATGGACTGCGCCATTTTAACTTCCCTCTCCACTTGTTTTCCTATAAGAGATGTGTCAGCTTTTATGATACAATAATAAAATAAGACCATACGGAAGGGGGGGACAGAGTCATGGAGCATCTGCGCTGCGTTGTGGAACGCATTACGTATCAGAATGCGGAAAACGGCTACTCTGTCATCAAATGCCGGGCCAAGGCGTATCAGGATCTGGTGACCGTGGTCGGTTCCATGCCGGATGTCCATGTGGGAAGCGTCCTCTATCTCGGCGGCAGCTGGCGGATCGACGCGAAGTACGGCAGGCAGTTTTCCATGGAGAGCTTCGAGGAGAAGCTTCCGGCGACGGTCTATGGCATGGAAAAGTATCTGGGCAGCGGGCTGGTGAAGGGAGTCGGACCGAAGTTTGCCGGACGGATCGTGAAGCAGTTCGGCGCCGATACTCTGAACATCATCGAAGAGGCCCCCGATCGGCTGCTGGAGGTGAGCGGCATCGGAAGGATCCGCGTGGAACGGATCAAAAGGAGCTGGCAGGAGCAAAAAGAGATCAAGAACATCATGCTCTTCCTGCAAAGCCACGATGTCTCCACCTCTCATGCCACGAAGATCTATAAGACTTACGGTAACGACAGTATCAAGATCGTACAGGAAAATCCCTATCGTCTGGCGGATGATATCTGGGGCATCGGCTTTAAGACGGCGGATACCATTGCCGAGAGGATGGGCTTTGACCATGAGAAATATGTCCGTCTTAGGAGCGGCATCCTCTATACCCTGAACAAGCTCTCTGAGGAGGGACACTGCTATGCCACCCGGGAGATGCTTCTGAAAGCCGGTGCGGAGCTCCTCCTAGTGGAGGAGAATGTCCTCTCCATGACGCTGGATGAGATGATTCATGCGGAGGATGTGATCACGGAGCCGATTCCGCTTCCGGATGAGGCAGAGCCCGGAAGTATCCCGGAGAAAGCGATCTATCTCCCGCCCTTTTACTTTTCCGAGATCGGCACGGCGAAGCGGCTTTGTGCCATTTATGCCAATGCGGAAGGCATCCATGTGGATCCTTCCGCTCTTACAGAGCGTATCAACAGAAGAACAGGCATGCAGTATGACGAGATCCAGATGCAGGCGATTCTGAACGCGGTGCAAAGCAAGATCCTGGTATTGACCGGAGGGCCGGGCACGGGAAAGACAACGACCACACTCGGCATTATCACAGCCTTTCGCATGGCAGGCGCGAAGATCCTGCTGGCAGCGCCGACCGGACGCGCGGCGAAACGCCTTTCGGAGGCCACTCGGATGGAAGCAAAAACCATTCACAGGCTTTTGGAAGTAAAACCGCCGGAGGGGTATCAGAAGAATGAGGAAAACCCGCTGGAGGGCGATGTCCTGATCGTGGATGAGTGCTCGATGATCGATGTCATGCTCATGTATAATCTTCTGAAGGCGATCCCGGACACTATGACTCTGATCCTGGTCGGAGACATCGACCAGCTCCCGAGCGTTGGAGCCGGTAATGTCCTTCGGGATATCATTGATTCCGGGAGCTTTCCCGTTGTGCGCCTCAGCCGGATCTTTAGGCAGGCGCGGACGAGCCGGATCATCATGAACGCCCACCGGATTAACAGCGGGAAGATGCCCGATATCAGTAACGGAAGAGAGAGCGATTTCTTTTTCATGGATATGGAGAAGGAGGCCCGGAAGAAGGGGCTCGATCCGAAGGACAGCGCAGTCCTGGCGGAGGAAGCGGCCAAGATTATTACCAGTCTCGTCACAAGCAGACTCTCCCATTATTATCATACGCCGCCGGCGGAGATCCAGGTACTGACACCCATGCAGCGCGGCGTAGCCGGCGCGGCGAGCCTGAATCAGGCGCTGCAGCAGGTCTTAAATCCCGGGGAGCAGGGCCTGAAGCGCGGCGGCTATCTCTTCAAAGCCCGCGATAAGGTCATGCAGATCCGAAACAATTATGACAAGGAGGTCTTCAACGGGGACATCGGCGTCATTCAGTCGGTAGATCTTGAGGAACGGGAACTTACTGTTATATTTGACGACAGGCCTGTCAGCTATGATGTGACGGAACTGGATGAGCTGGTGCTGGCTTATGCTGCGACGATCCATAAATCCCAGGGCTCGGAGTACCCGATCGTGGTGATTCCTGTTCTGATGAACCACTTCGTTATGCTGCAGCGGAATCTTATCTATACCGGCATCACCCGCGCGAAGAAGGTGCTGGTCCTGGTCGGGATAAAGAAGGCCCTGGCGTATGCCGTTCGGAATGTGACGGTCAGCAAACGAAACACCATGCTGAAGGAGCGGCTGCAGAGGCTGGATATCACAGTAAAGGCGCATCCGGCGCAGGAAGCAAAGAAGCCTGTTTCCCGATCGGGAATACGGCAAAAACCGATGCCGATACCGCAGCCGGAACCGGCAGAGAGCAGCGCTCATCCGATGGGAAACAGCGCCTCCCCGCAGATAGTGACGGAATCCCAGGCGAAATACGGTGAAGCTTCGCCAAAAGGCCTCGCGGCTCCGATCTCGGAACGGGAACGCCTCTCTCATGAGGAGTGGCTGAAACGGGATCTCTTTGACCGCCTGGCGCAGTCAAGGTTCCGAAGTTGCTTCCAGCTAAGGGAAGTCGACTGCCAGTACATCCGGGAAAAAGGGCCCGCCGCGATTCGCTCCCACGCGGCCGATATCGTACGGCGGCGCCTTTCAGCCGCGGAGCCGAAGAATGACGGCAGGCAGACGCCGATGCGGGGTGCACCGCAGGGACACCCTATTTTTCTGGGACAGCATGCCACCGGAACCTGCTGCAGGGGCTGCCTTGAGAAGTGGCATGGGATTCCAAAGGGAAGGGCGCTCACGGAAACGGAGCAAGGCTACATAGTCGATGTGCTGATGCAGTGGATCGACCGGCAGATGAAAAGACGAAATATATGAATATTCTACTACTGAAAAGCAGCGGCATATAGGGCCTTTTATATTATATTGACAGGATTCGCAAGGCAAGCCGGAATAAAATCGCTCGTTTCATAAAACAGGATCTCCGGGAGCAGATTCCTCCCCGAGCCTTAGCGCTGCAGAGTCTGTGCCGAGAAAAATGCCTGCAGCCGGTGAACTGAAGCGTGAAAACCAGCGGCTATATTCATTTGAAATAAGGTAATACTTTCTCAAAGCTCCGAAGCATTACATTATATCAGTCGCGATTTCAAAGTGACATCCAAATTAAAGTGACACTTTGGATGTCACTCTAATAAATGGAAGAGAGATGCCTGCACCTGCCATACTCACGCTGCATAGCATTACGTTTTTCTTAGTACGGGAAATATCGGGCAGTTCTCGTAAAACTCGGCTAGAATCTGTGGCGTAGGAGGTAATCATATGCGGATGATCAAAGCATTCAATGAAACCATACGCTATATTGAAAGCGAATTGGACGGCGAAATTGATGAAGGCCGGGTGGCCATGCTTTCCTGTTATTCCTATGCTATGTTCAGCAGACTGTTTTCCATTCTGACGAATATGACGCTGTCGGAGTACATCCGGCTCAGGAAGCTGACGAAGGCCGCTGTGGAGATCAATGAAACAAGTGCCAAGATCATTGATATTGCCGTGAAGTATGGCTACGAATCATCGGATTCCTTCACGAATGCTTTTAAGAGTTTTCATCACGCTACGCCTACAGAAGTACGAAGCGGAGAAGCATACCGGGTAGTTTCTCCCATTCAGCTGACGCTCAGTGTAAAAGGAGGAAAACACATGGACGTGAAGATCCAGAAGAAGGGCGAATTCGCGGTGGCCGGGGTCAAATTAAACAATATTGATTCCTCGTCCTGCCCCGCAGTTTGGGATCGGCTTTACAAAAAATACGATCACGACATTCTTTCCCGTCTGGGGAATGGTCAGAGCTACGGAGTATGCTTTGACGTGGAAAGTGAAAACAAGATCAACTACATGGCCTGCTACCATGTCAGTGACATTGCAAAAGCAAGGGAAATGGGACTTGAGGTCAAGGAGATACGAGCGGCAGAGTATGCCATCCTGTCATTAAAGGGAGCGGTTCCCGGCTGTATTCATGAAGGCTGGAAATATGCAATGGAGGTATTTCTGCCGGAGCAGGGATATGTACACGCGGGAACGCCTGACTTTGAGGTCTATTTTGATGGGGACATGTACAGCCCCGATTATAAGATGGAGCTTTGGATTCCCCTCGCCAAGAGAGAATAGTCCGTAATCAGGCGGAGGCCGTGAAAAGAGCTGCCGTTCTCTCTTTATGAAAATATGAAAACGGGATCACCGCCGTCCGAAAAAGCGGCACGGAAAGCAGTAAGTCTGAAAAGGTTTGCTGCTTTTTCGGATTCCTTTTTGGAGGGAGACGCTCCCGCAATATCGTAGGAAGGATTCTGTGAGAGACCGCTCGAAATGACGGCTCATTGTTGATTGCCGATAAAAACCGGGATACTTTTCTCGCTCCAAAACGGAAACTTAAATATTTAACGATGTCGTTAATCGTGTTATAGTATATATCAAGGAGGGAAAGGCGGGGACTGCTGAGAGCGCTGAAAAGCAGGATCTGCTGCCGGTTGCTCGGGCTTTGCAGGATCCGTGATCGTATTATCCTATCCATCGAGAGCCGATTCGAAACGCTGTGCGGAGATGGCAAGCGATAAGACCGCTGGAAGGGCGATGATGCGGGACGAATGCAGCGGGCAGTGAAAGAGAGGAAAGGATCGTTCCATAACGCAGAACGGAAGAATCCAGAAGGAGGCAGAATGTGAAAGATCAGAAAAAGAAAATGATCGCACCGATCATCATTACGATTGCAATCCTCTTATATCTGACGCTTTATCTTGTTTTTCTCCTGCCGGCCATAACGTTCATCCCGGCGATAATCCTGTTTGCAGCCCCTCTTCTGGCTTTGGGGATTGCTATGATATATGTACTCAAATCACGCATCAATGAGATAAGGAGCGGTGAAGAAGATGATCTTAGTAACTACTGAAGGCATCGGCGGCAAGGATTTGGAAATGCTTGGCATGGTCAAGGGAAGCACCATCCAGACGGTGAATGCGTTCCGTGACATCGGCGCCGGTCTGAAGACCCTGGTCGGCGGTGAACTGAAGAATTATAACGAGATGATGAACAACGCCAGGGCGCTGGCCACGAAGCGCATGGTCGAGGAAGCGGATGCCATGGGAGCCGATGCCGTCGTGTGCGTGCGCTACGCGTCTGCTTCCATCATGCAGAGCGCAGCCGAAGTGATGGCCTACGGCACGGCGGTCAAGTTTCGCTAAGGAAAAAGCGGCTTCGGAGAGGGACGATTGAGCCGTTTCGCGGTGAGAGACGGCAAGATGAGCGGAACGGATTTAAGTCCATCGCCGCGGTGATCGAAGGCAGCCAGGATTATTCTGCCGCAGACAGCCGGTGTGATCGGTATGTCGCTTGGCGGAATGTATTCCGGGCTGCTTCGCGTACGCGGGACACCGAAGTTTTTTTAATTCATGGATTCTCATCTGCTTTTTCTTCAGCGATCCTTTTTTCCTCCAGAACCATATTGTTTCATAAGCTGCGGGATTATGACATCTTCCGCCATCGTTGTTTTTGCTCCGGAGGATTCGGTATGGAGAATAGAAAATATATTTTGCCTGTCATAATGCTTGCGATTTTTGAGACAGTGGCAGTGACACTATGGCTGACAAAGGACAATCTGTTTTATCTTTTCAATTTCAGCTATATCGGTCTTTCCATTTCACTGGGCGTTTTCCTGTTTTTCAGGAAATACAAATATGCAAGGCGGATTGTCCAGCTGCTGGTGGGACTGTATATGCTCATCTATCTGGGGCTTATCTGCAGCGAGAATATGCAGATCGAAGGCTTTTGGTATTACTTATTTACGGGAGTATTTGAAGCGGCAACAATCCATTACGCTGTTGCAAAGATATTCGGGCCGCTGTTATTTGGAAGAGGCTGGTGCGGATATGCCTGCTGGACGGCGATGGTACTGGACTTCCTGCCCTACAAAATTCCAACACGGCCGAGAAAAAAGATCGCCTGGATCAGGTACCTTACATTTATGGCATCTTTTCTGTTCGTGGCGGCACTCTTTCTGGCAAAGGCCGGGAATATGGAACGCATCATGTTCTGGGCATTTATTATTGGAAATGCCGCGTACTATGCTCTTGGCATTGCCCTGGCTGTTATGCTTAAGGACAATAGAGCATTTTGTAAGTATATCTGCCCGATAACCGTATTCCTGAAGCCAATGAGTTATTTTTCACTGATTCGGGTGAGCTGCGATAAAGAAAAGTGCATATCCTGCGGGAAATGTAAAAAGCTATGTCCGATGGATGTGGATGTCACGGATAATTCCAGAAAGAGGAAAAACGGGACGGAGTGCATTTTGTGTATGGAGTGCGTCAGGAACTGTCCTAAAGATGCGCTTTAATCCATGGCCTGGAGGGTTTATGGCATTGAAACACTGTGGAACACTGCGCTTGAAAACAGAGAGATTAGTCCTGCGGCGATTTGCTCTCACGGACGCGGCGGCCATGTATAAAAACTGGGCTTCAGATCCTGAGGTGACAAAGTTCCTGACCTGGCCTCCCCATGCGGATCGGGACGTCAGCAAGGCGGTTTTGGAGGATTGGGTGAAATCCTATGAGCGGAAGGATTATTACCAGTGGGCCATTGTTCCGAAGGACAATGGGGATGAACCGATCGGGAGCATTACCGCGGTCGGAATGAATGACGATGTGGAAATGATACATATCGGTTATTGCATCGGAAGAAAGTGGTGGCATCAGGGCATCATGTCAGAGGCGCTGAAAGCTGTTATGGATTTCTTCTTTGACAAAGTGGAGGCCAACAGAATTGAGAGCCGGCATGATCCGAACAATCCGCATTCCGGGATGGTGATGAAAAAGTGCAGGATGAAGTATGAGGGCAGACTGAGAAGCTCCGATAGAAATAATCAGGGAATCTGTGACGCAGACTGGTATGCGCTTTTGCGGAGCGAACGGTAAATCAGGCTCTGTAGAGGTGATATCCAGTGAAATTTAATCCCTTAATACCGGAACTGACAGTGACAGATTTGGAGCAGACAAAGAAACTTTACGCGGATGTAGACGATGAACTGCGGAAATTCTATGCGGGGACATAGTATCCCTTATTCCCAGAGCTTTCTCTCCTCTTTCGGGATGGAGTATTTGACGTGCTTTCGGATACCCATGATGAAAAAGATGAGGCCGGAAATCAATAAGCCGATGTCGACGATAAGCACGATCCAAAACGGAACGCCTCTTTGCTGCATGGACTGCAGTGCCTGAATCAGGAAACAGAGCCCCAGTAGGAACTGGGAGACGCCGATAGTGATAAGATAGGTGTAGCGCCGCTTTACCTGCTGATTGATCTCCTCGTTTCCGGTGTACATGTCCAGCGGACCGTCCGCCGCATTTTTCTTAAGATACATCCTGCCTCCGTACTCCGCCACAAAGTAGATCCCACTCTGCGCCAAAAAGTCAAGGTAGTCCTTTTTCCTGCTTCCGGTGTAAACGGGCAGATCGATTTTATACTGATACTTTGCCGGGGAGACGTCCTCAAACTCATAGATGCCATTATGGTATCCCACGAGCATCAGGCCCTTTTCTCCCTGTTCGTTCAGCCAATTCTCCTCGTTCTGAATATCCAGGAAGGCCTTCTTAACGCTTGTTTTCATTGCTTTCCTCCTTTACTTTTTTTGCGTTTCGCAGCAATTCCTCCAGGCGAAGCAGCTCTTTTTCAAAAAACTGTTCCCCCCTTTCTGTTATGATGTACTCTATCTTCCTGTCCTGCGGATGCTCATCCAGCGCTCTGATCCATCCCTTTTTCTGCAAAGTGTCCAGAGCTCCATAGAGGGAACCGGCTCCGAGGCTGACGCGCTCGTCTGTCATCTGTGCGATGTCTTTCATTAAAGCATAGCCATGTGCCGGCTGATGGAGACGAAGCAGAATGTAGAAGATGGATTCGCTGAGAGCACCGCTGTTGGCTGTTCGACCCACGCCTTCTCCTTTCTGATACGCTTTTTGATATATCGTTATACGTAATATATCATAATCCGTAATACCGGTCAATAGCAAAATGAATTTTTTTGTCATCCGCCAAGCTGTCCGGGGAGCCCCGATCCGCTGCGGCTTATTTCCGCCATAGAATCCGGTGCTTTAAAGTAAAAATATCCGGAGGACCGCGGATATTCGAGGCTTTCAGAGCATTGGCATCGTTAAGTACCGGAATCGTTGACTTCCAGCCGTTGACCCGTTAGAATGCGCTTAAAATCGTATTGCGCCGCCGCTTCCGCGTGCGGATTTTCCTTGCTTTAAATGCTGTTTCAAAAAATGCGGAGACATTACCGGCGGGCTTATGACGCAGCGCTTATTGCGTTGGAATAGCTTTCTTCCGATAGGGAAGACGTCTCTATGCAGGGGAGGCAGCGCCGCTATGGAAACGGAGAGAAGCATGACAGATCATTTTAAGGGGATCGAGGATGAGATCAGGGAGGGGCTTTTTCTGCGGAGGGACAGCAAGTACCGGGACTTTCAGAGCAGGCTGATTCCCACGGCGGCGCCGGAATCTATCATCGGGGTCCGGACACCGGATTTGAGAAAATACGCGAAGGAGCTGTCAAAAAGACGGGAAATCGAGGCCTTCCTGCAGAGGCTCCCGCATCGGTATTTTGACGAGAATCAGCTTCACGCCTTCCTTCTTTCGGAAATGAAGGACTACGGGCGCTGTATCGAAGCGGTGAACGCCTTCCTCCCTTACGTGGATAACTGGGCGACCTGCGACCAGCTTTCACCGAAGATCTTTAAGAAGCACCGCGGGGAGCTCCTTCCTCAGATTAGGGATTGGATGGGATCGGAGCATAGCTATACCGTCCGCTTTGCGATCGGGATGCTGATGCAGCATTTCCTGGAGGAGGATTTTGACCCTTCCTATCCGAAAATAGTTCTGGAGCATCGCTCCGAGGAATATTATATTAACATGATGAGGGCCTGGTATTTTGCAACGGCGCTGGCGAAGCAGTACGATGCCGTCCTGCCGATGATAGAAGAGCGCGGATTGGATCCGTGGACACAGAATAAGACGATCCAGAAGGCTGTGGAGAGCTATCGCATCACGGATGAGCAGAAGCTCTATCTGAAGAGTCTGAAGCCGGCGACGGGAAAGCGCGGCAAATAGGGCTCGGCTTTCCTCTCTCGCTTAACCTTATCCTTGTCGGCACGGCATGGTCTCGGGGTTACTGCGATGAGAAATAGTGGGCCGGAGAGGCCGGCAGTAAGGATGCATTTATGATACGAAAGCATATCAGATTCTATGGCTGGGTGCAGGGCGTCGGTTTCCGTTACCGGGCCAGGCATGCCGCGGATCTCGTCGGTGCTGTCGGCTGGGTGCGGAATGAGTCGGACGGCTCTGTCAGCATGGAGATCCAGGGCACGGAGGAGGAGATCGACCGGGTGATTCTCATGGTTAGGCAGGGGAACTATGTGAGGATCGAGAGCATGGACGTTCGGACCGTTCCGACAGATCCGGATGAGCATGGATTTCGGATCCGATAGGGGCTGAATTTTTGTCTTATGCGGATCGTGCGGATTGAATCGAGAAGCGGCATTCCCATATCCCAAAAGGAGGGATTTATCAGAAGGAGACATAAAAGGGGGTTTACGAGTCTGGAATATTGGGCTATAATTCGGTTAGCATAAACTAACTTATCTGGGAAATGTCTTTTTGCAATGCTTATTATGAAGAGAAGAGGGATTTTCGGCATCGTCTTTTGGGATGCGCCGGGCGGGGAGAAGCGGGGCAGCTTAGCCTGAATCCGGAAGGCCTTTGCCGGGAGCGGAAGGGAGATAAGAAGCATATGAAAGCGAATTATAAAAACTGGGTGCCAAAGGGCATGATCCTTGCATTTTTCGGAGTGGCGCTTCTTCTCTTTATTCTCGCGGCCGCCGCGGGTCGTTTCGCGCCGCCGGGGATGCTTCGGGCTCTGCTTTTGCTTCTATTGATAACAGGCGGACTTATTTTCTTCGGACTGGGAATATGGAGCCGGATGATGTACCGGGCCTTTGATTACAACGGAACGCGGCAGATGGCGCGGCAGATTATCGAGGGCACGGCTTCGTATGTAAAACTGCCGGAGGGCGGGAGCTGCCTGGACGTTGGCTGCGGGAGCGGTGCTCTTGGCATCGCTGTAGCGAAGCGAAATCCGGGGGCCCGGGTCATCGGCATTGACCGCTGGGGCAGGGAATATGCTTCCTTTAGTAAAGCGCTCTGCGAAAGGAATGCCGAGGCAGAGGGCGTCAGTAATATCTGCTTTCGAAAGGGCGATGCGCTGCATCTGGATTTTCCGGATGAGAGCTTTGACGCGGTTACCAGCAATTATGTATATCACAATATCCCGTCCAGTGACCGGCAGACGATCCTCCTGGAAACACTCCGAACCTTGAAAAAGGGCGGAAGCTTTGCCATTCATGACATCTTTTCCGTATCGAAATACGGCGATATGAAGGCTTTTCTCCAAAGGCTCAGGGATATGGGATATCAAAGAGCCGAGCTGATCGATACCACGCAGGGAATGTTCATGGAAAAGGGGGAGGCGGGGTGGATGGCGCTTTCCGGCTCGGCCATCCTGACCGGTATAAAGTGAGAGGGATCTGCGGGCGGAATGCCTGCTTCATATTGAATTTTCAGAGATTTCACAGTTTCCCTCTGTGAAGCAGGATCTCCTGGCTTGTTCCGTAATAAATATCCTCCCGGCCGCTCATCATTTTGCAGAATTCCTCAAACAGGTCCCAGCTGTCATAATAATCAAACTCATAGCTGTGCCCCCAGATATAATAGATCTGCGGCTTCTCACTGACTGCCTGCTTGATGAATCTCTCTCCCAGCTTCATCATCCTGTCAAATTCTCTGTGTGATATCGTGGGCCGGAACTGCAGCAGATCATCCTGTACATCGAAGCTGTAGCTGCTGATGGTGGTCCTTCCATAGCGGATTCCCGTATGCTCCCGGATCAGCTTCACCACTCTTTCGTCATGGGTGGGACCGCCGCCCGGATAAGCAAGACCGTATACCGGCTGTCCCGCCAGTCTTTCCAGATTGATCCGATCCTGCTCTACCTGGCGAATCACTTCCTCATCCGAAAGCTCCGGAAGATGCGGATGCGTCAATGTATGTGCCGCAATTTCATGGCCCCTGTAGAGCTCTGACACTTCCCGCGGCTCCACCTTGTTGTGCCCGATCCACATGGCCTCGCGCCGAAGATAGCCGGGTCGGCCCAAAAGCTCGGAGTTTATATTGAAGCTCGCCTTTAAATGGTACTTGTTGAAAATTTTGACGAGCCGCTTGTCCTGCGTCACGCCGTCATCGTAGCTGAAGGTGAGAAATTTGTTTTTCTTCCGCATCTTTTTTCCTTTCCCGCCGCGGACGAGCGCGGCAGCAATATTATTTTGGAGCTGCTCTTTTATATCACCGGGTCTTTCCGGCGGCTTTTGCTTAAGACCATATATATGTAAATCTCCTTCGGCGAGCCGCTGCGTCAGACGGATCTGTCCCGCGGAAATCCGATGCGGACTGCCGCGGGCATCAGATTTCATGGATTCGTTTCGCCGCTGCAGATCTTGGAGGGGAAGCTTAGTGAAATGCTGATTGATTCATGACTCATGTGCCATGGCTTGTGCCTCAAAAGACACTCTCGTTCGGGGCTCCACGCAGCGGCATTAGATTCACAGCTCGTCACACTCGTGTTCATTAAGTGCCGGCGTTCCGCATGCTTTTGCGGCATCACGTCCGTTGGCACGTAATTTTCCTGATTGAATCAGTGCTTCCTTAGAGTCCAAAAGCGAAATCCCCGGCCGGTGGCTTGCCGGTCGGGGATTTCGCTTTATTTTGTGAAGGAATCAGACCGCCGGATGCAGTTCCAGGGATTCCTTTCGGAGGACGGGATACAGTCCCATGTAGACGACGACGGAGACGAGCAGGGATACTGCCGCATTGACGCCGGAGGCGAAGAAGTTGATCTTCAGGGAGAGCTCTGCCGCCGCCTTCCCGAGAATCAGGATCTTGTAGTAATAGCCCAGGATCGGGTCCGCAAAGACATTGAAGAGAAGTCCCGCCGCCGCGGCGAGGGAGGTCCAAAAGAGGATGTGACCTCTGTCTGTGCTGTAGCTGATCCTTCCGACTTTGTGGGCGATGAAGCCGCTGATCAGGCCGATCATGAGCTTACAGAAGAGCGTTTTCGGTACCAGCGGGAAATAGACAGGATCCAGCAGATCCCCGATGCTCATCCCGATCGCTCCGGCGAGGCCGCCCAGAGGGCCGCCGATCGCAAAGGCCGCGAGAACAACGACGGCATTCCCCAGGTGAATGGAGGTCATATCCGCTCCGACCGGGATTTTTATCTGAAGGAAGGTGAAGACCGCATAGGAGAGTGCCGCAAAGAGTGCACATAAGGCAAGTCGATAGCTGCCGATTTTTTCTGTTTTCATTTCTGTCATTCCTCCTGAGCTGCTGTACTGTCTAACGCTTTTCTTATACAATACCCCTATTCTGGATTTATTAAAATACTCAAAATATGAAAATAATATAATACCAGTAAAGCTTTGTGAGCTCGCAATTCTCCCTTTGCTGTGCTAGACTTGTGAAAAGTGATGGGACGAAAGAAGGGGGAGCGGAAAAATGTCAATACAGTTCGTGCTGGGCGGGAGCGGAGCCGGAAAGACAGAATTTTTGCTCCGCATGGCTTTAAGAGGAGCCCGGGAGGATTATCGGAGCTCCTGGATTCTTTTGGTTCCGGAGCAGGATACCCTTGCGATGCAGAGGAGGATCACGCTGCACCCGGAGAATCCGGGGAAGGGAATCCTGAATATCGATGTGATGAGCTTCCACCGCCTCGCCTACCGGGTCTTTGAGCTTCTGGACCGGCCTCTGCCCCGCATTATTGACGATACCGGTAAGGTGATGCTTCTCCGGGAATCCTCGGAGCGGGTCAAGGAGAAGCTGAAGCTCTATAAAAATCAGCTGAGCAGACCGGGCTTTCTCTCGGAGCTGAAATCGCAGATCTCGGAATTTTATCAGTACAGGATCCGGCCGGAGCTTTTGGAAGACGCCGCGGAGAAATGCAGTTCTTCCCATATGGGGGCGAAGCTTCGGGAGCTCTCCCTTTTGTACCGGGCCTTTTTGGAATACATGGAGGAGCGGGGATATATGGTGGAGGAGGAGCTTCTGGACCGCCTCCTTTCTTTTCTCCCGGAGACGAAGCTTCTGGACGGGGCGACGATCCTCTTCGATGGCTTTACCGGCTTTACGCCGGTGCAGCTGGATATCATTGAGGAAATGATGAAAAGCTGCCGAAGCCTTCTCTTTTCTCTTTGTCTTGGGAGGGGGGCGAGAGGGGCTCTCTATGGGGAGCACAGGGCATCGGAGCTTTTCTTTCTGACGGGACAGACCGCGGAAAAGCTGAGACTGAGGGCCGAAAAATGCTCCTGTCCTATCCTTCCTCCGATCGATCTGAATCGCTTTGATGCCCTGACAGGGAGGGCCAGAAATCCCTCCCATCCTCTTCCGCGTTTTCAAAATGCCCCGGCGCTGGATTATCTGGAGCGCTCGCTCTACCGCTACTCGGCCGCGGGCACGGAGGGAAGGAACTTCGCTTTAGACGGCTCGATCGAGATCTGGGAGGCGGCGGATCAGAGGATGGAGATCGAAAGGCTAGCGTCCGAGATCGAGAGGGCGGTGCGGGAGGAGGGACTTCGCTATCAGGACATCGCCGTTTTGATTTCCGAGCCGGAGCAATATCGGGACCTCATCTATCGCTGCTTTCTCGCGGCGGGAATCCCCTATTTTCTGGATGATCCCGGAAGCCTTTTGGATTCCCCGCCCGCAAAGCTTCTGCGCGCTGCGATCGAGGTGCTGGAAAGAGCTTTCAGCTTTGACAGCGTGATCCGCTGCCTCCGGGCACTTCCGGGAAGGACTCCGGAGGAGGAAAACGAGATTGATCTCTTTGAAAATTGGCTTCGCGAGCGCGGGATCCGCGGAGCGGCCGCCTATCAGAGGGAGTGGGAGCATTTTGACAGCCTCAGGAGAAAGCTCGCGGGGCCCTTGCTTCGGCTTCTTTCCGAGGGAAATGAGAGGGGAGCTTCGGCATCCCGGAGGATTTCCGCCCTCCGGGGCTTCCTCACAGAGCTAAGAGCGAGGGAGTATATCTCGAGGGAGGCGGAGAGGCTGAGAGAGATAGGGGAACAGAACCGGGCGGAGGAGCTTCTCCGCGGGATGGATGCGGTGGAGGAGCTCCTTCTCCGCTTTTCGGAGCTCCTCGGGGAGACGCGGATTTCCCGAAGGGAGTTCTCGGAGCTTCTCGACGCCGGCCTCTCGGAGGCGTCCATCCGCATCATCCCGGCCACCCTGGATCAGGTCGTGATCGGGGATCTGACCCGCTCCCGCTTCTCCTCTCCGAAGCGATTCTTTTTGGTGGGGGTCAGCGCCGGAGCTCTCCCGGGCTCCGGGAAGGGGACGGGGATACTGGGGGACCGGGAGAGAGCGCTTCTCCGCTCTCTTTCGATCGAGCTCGCCCCGGATCAGGCGGAGGACGCACTCCTGCAGCGCTTTTATATCTACCGGGCGCTTCTGAATCCCTCGGAGAAGCTGCTGCTCTCCTATCCGCTCCGGGGGAGAAACGGGAAGAGCCGGAAGCCCTCGCCGCTCATCGAAGCTTTGAGAGGGATCTTTCCCAGCCTTTCGATTCGCTCTCTCCGACATGAGCCGGAGGAGATCTATACGCGAGAGGAGCTGCTCCGCTCTCTCTCCCGCACTCTTCCGCTCTATCTGGAGGAGAGAGAGAGGAAGGAGGCGAGAGAGGATAAGGGGGAGAGCGCTTCGGAGAGGAGGGAAGCCGTGGAAGCTCCCTTGGAGGGGAGGCTGCTTTCGGGCTTTTCCGCTCTTCTCAGGGATCCCTCCTATCGGGATCGGGCTTCGAAGCTTCTGGACGCGGCATTTACGAGCTATCAGAGCGGCAAGCTGGACCGGGAGATCGCGGAGGAGATCTACGGGGAGATTCTGTATGGCTCCATCACGAGGCTTGAGCAATATAATCGCTGCGCCTACGCACATTTTCTCCGCTACGGGCTTCAGCTTTCGGAGAGGAAGAGCAATGAAGTGCGGGCCCTCGACCTCGGAAATCTCTATCACCTCGCGATGGAGGAGCTCTTTCGGGAGCTTTCGAAGAGGGGACAGAGCCTGCCGGAGCTCTCCCGGGAGGAAGCCTGCGCGCTTTCCGATGCCTGTGTTCTTAGGGCTTCGGAGCAGTACAACGAGAGGATGATGCAGGACAGCGCGAGAAATCGCTATCTTCTCCGGCGGATCTCCGAGATTTGCCGGACGACGGTCTGGGCGCTCTCCGAGCAGCTCCGGAGAGGGGATTTCCGCCCGGCTTTTCTGGAGAAGGATTTTCATCTTACGAGGCCCGGTTTTCGCCTGAGCGGGCGGATCGACCGCGTGGACCTCTGTGAGACGGAGAAGAGCATCTATGTGAAGGTCCTGGACTATAAATCGGGGCGGACGGTCTTTGACTTAAATCGGATCTACGAGGGACTGCAGCTGCAGCTTGCGACTTATCTCAAGGTCGCCCTGGAGGAGCTGCAGCGGGATTATCCCGGGAAGGAAGTGCTTCCCGCCGCGATGTTTTACTATCGAATCGACGATCCGATTCTGGACTATGTGCCGGGGGAGGATGAGGACGGCGGAGAGGACAGGAGGCTCCGGGCTCTCCGCGTGGACGGGCTTGTGAATGCCGACCGGGAGGTGATTTCACACCTGGACCGGGAATTTCAGAAGGAATCCAAGGTGATACCGGTCACGCTTCGGGAGGGAAAGGTGGAGGAGCGGAAGAAGGCGATCGCCACGACACGGCGCTTCTCCGCGCTCATGGACTTTGTGGAAAAGAGGATGGAGAGGGACGCCGCGGAGATACGGGGCGGAGAGATCTCCGTGAATCCGATCCGGGAGTCCCCTGAGCGGAGTGCCTGCGACTACTGCCCTTATCACAGTATCTGCGGCTTTGATCCCATGCTGGAGGGCTACTCCTATCGAAGAAGCGGAAAGAAAAAGATGGAGGAGATCTGGCAGGAGCTCACAGAGGAGCGGGAGGACAGCGCGCCGTGATTTTTGAAAGCGGAGAGAAGAAGGAAAGAGGGAGGAAGCGCGGGCGCGCCCCGGGGAAAAGGCGGACAGAGGCGGAGTGACAGAGGGCAGAGCAAAAGGAGGCTTTTCCATGGAGAGGGTCTGGACAGAGGAGCAGGAAAGAGTGATTTCTCACCGGGGAGGAAATCTCCTGGTTGCCGCCGCGGCGGGATCGGGGAAGACCGCGGTTTTAGTGGAGCACGTCATCTCCCTTTTAACGGAGGGGGAGGACCCGGCATCTCTTTCGGAGCTTCTCATTATGACCTTCACGGAGAGCGCGGCAGCGGAGATGAAGGAGCGGATCCGGCTTTCTCTGGAAGAGCGTCTTCGGAAGGATCCGGAGAACGGGAGGCTGATCCGCGAGGCGGGGAATCTGCAAAATGCGAATATCAGTACGATCGACTCCTTCTGCCGAAGGCTTATCCTGGAAAATTATGCTTCGATTGACCTGGATCCCTCTTTCCGTGTGGGAGAGGAGGGGGAGCTCCGTCTGCTCCGCTCCGATCTTGTCACAGAGCTCCTGGAGGAGCATTATGAGTCCTGCGACCCGGGCTATCTTCGCTTCCTCGAAAATTTTACGAGAGGGAAGGATGACGCCGGGATCGAAGAACTGATCCTGAAGGTCTATGAGTATTCCGAGGCGACGCCGTGGCCGGAGGACTACCTCAGGGATGCAGAGGGGAAGGACCTTTCCCTCTCGGAGGACTATCTCCTTCAGAGCCTTAAGAGCCGGATGGAGGATTTTCGGTCAGAGCTTGAGGAGGCGCTCTCTATCGCCGTGGAGGAGGACGGACCGGGGGAGTATCTTCCGATGCTGGAGGAGGATGTCCGAGCTCTGAAGAAGCTCAGCGGGATCTCAGAGCTTCCGCTTTTCCTTTCAGAGCTCTCCGAAATCTCCTTTTCGCGTCTTAAGGCCACGAAGTCCCCGAAGAAGGAGGCCGCCGCGGGACTTAGAAACGGGGTGAAGAAGGAGCTCCAGAAGCTGCAGGGGCGTCTTTTCCTCCCGGAGGGCGCAGAGAGAGAGGCCATGCAGGAGGGGCTCTCCGAGAGCATTCATGTGCTCCTCTCCCTCACAGCAGAGTTCCGGGAGCGCTTCGCCTCGGAGAAAAAGCGGAGAAAGATACTGGATTTTTCCGATCTCGAGCACAGGGCTCTGGAAATTCTTTATATAGAGGATGAGGAGGGGCGAAGACCCTCCCCGGCGGCCGATGAGTATGCGAGGCAATTCCGGGAGATCCTGATCGACGAGTATCAGGATTCCAATTTCGTCCAGGAGGAGCTTGTGAAAGCGCTTTCCGCAGAGCGCTTCGGACGCCCCGATGTCTTTCAGGTCGGCGATGTAAAGCAGAGCATATACAGCTTCCGGCTCGCCCGCCCGGATCTCTTTCTCGGGAAGTACAGGGACAGCCAATATCCGAAGGTCGAGCTCTCTAAAAATTTCCGAAGCCGTGAAGAGGTGCTGCGCTCGGTCAATCAGCTTTTTTTCCGCCTGATGAGGGCGGAGGTCGGCGGAGTGGATTATACGGAGGAGGCGAGCCTCCGGGCGGGGAGAAGTGATTTTCCGCCCGCGGGAGAGAGGGATCTCAGGACCGAGCTTCTCCTTGTGGAGAGCGGGACGGCGGGAGAGGAGGAAGAGGAGGATGGGGAAGGCGGAGCGCTCGGAAAGAGCGAGGCGGAGGCAAGACTGATCGCAGGGAGGATCCGGAGCCTCAGGGAGGAGGGGTATCGCTACCGGGATATCGTGATCCTGCTCCGCTCTCCCGGCTCCTGGGCAGATGAGCTCACGGAGCTTTTGGGGAATGCCGGAATCCCCGCCTACTCCATCTCCGGCACGGGATTTTTCCGTGCGGTCGAGGTGGAGATCATCCTCGCCTTTTTGGCGGTCATCGATAATCCCCGTCAGTCCATCCCGCTCGCTTCGCTCATGCACTCTCCGATCTACGGCTTTAGCGATGAGGAGCTCGCGAGGATTGCGGCAGCAGGCGGAATCGAGCGAAGCTTCCCGGAGGAGGAGGGGCTCTATGAGAGCGCCGGAGAGAGTCTCCCGGGCGAAAAGGGCGGAACAGGAGAGGGGGACTCCGCTGAGGGAGAAAGGGAGAGAGCGGCAGAGGAGAGAAGAGACGGGACGGATTCGGGATCGGCGGAGGGAGAGAAAAAATCGGAAGAGAGGAGAGGAGAGGGAGCGGAGGAAGAGGGGAAGCGGATACTGCCGGAGGAGCTTTCTCGGAAGCTTCGCCTCTTTCGGGAGAGCCTCGATCACTACCGGGAGCTCTCCCGCGTACTCAGCATCCATGAGCTTCTCTATCGGATCTACGAGGAGAGCGGCTACTATCACTATGTTTCCGCGATGCCGGGAGGGAGAAAGCGCCGCGCGAATCTCGATCAGCTGATCGACTCCGCCCTTTCCTTTGAGGCGAGCAGCTACGGCGGGCTTTTCGACTATATCCGCTATATCGAAAGACTGAGGAAGGAGAATGCGGATCAGGGAGAGGCCGCGATCTACTCGGAGCAGGACGATCTCGTGCGCATCCTCTCCGTCCACAGGTCCAAGGGTCTGCAGTTTCCGGTGGTTATCCTCTCCGGACTGAATAAACGCTTTAATAAGAGGAACCTTTCGGGGAAGGTGCTGATCGATCCGGATCTTGGGATCGGAGCGGACTATATCGATCCGGAGAAGAGGATACGCTATCCCTCCCTGCAGCGGATGGCGATCCGGGAGAAGCAGGAGAACGAGCAGCTCGGAGAGGAGCTCCGGGTTCTCTATGTCGCGTTGACCCGGGCGGAGCAGCGTCTGATCATGACAGCGTCAGTCACGGATATGGAAAAGAGCATGAAAAAGGCGGAGGAAGCTGCCGGACGGGGCAGGCTTTCCGCGGGGAGGATCCGCTCCGCCTCCTCCATGCTGGACTGGATCCTGATGGCGGGAGGAGACTCTCTCCTCCGAAGCGGAAGTTCCGGAGCGATCCGCCTGGACAGCTTTGCAAGGGAGGAGCTCCTCGAGAGCGGGAAGGAGCTTCTCAGGCGTTCCGTCAGGCTTTCCTCCGAGCTCACAGAGGCGCTTTCGAGCTTGGATCCGGAGGATGCGGAGCTCCAGAGGCTCGTCCGGCGCTTTGACTTCCGCTATCCGCACGAGGACGCGACGAAGCTTTTCCCGAAGTATTCCGTATCTGAGATCGGGGAGAGCGGGGAGCAGCCCGCCGAAGCTGTCCTCCCCGCGCCTATGGAGCGATCCGATTTCCCTTCCGATACTCTGCGGGAAGCCGGAGTTCTGTCTTCTGAAAATGGCGGAGGAGAGAAGGAGAATGAGAAAACGCCGGGAGCCCGGAGAGGAGATGCCTATCACCGCGCCCTCTCCCGCTATGATTATCTTGCAGAAGGAGGGAGCGGGCAGCTGAGAGCTCTTCTCACGGAGGAGGAGTATGCGCTGATCGATCCGGAAAGCTTTCAGCGTTTCCTGGATTCTGAGCTGGGAAGAGAATTTCGGGAGGCCGCGGAGAAGGGGATGCTTTTCCGGGAGCAGCGCTTTATGAAGCAGGTCCCCTTTTCCTATCTCTTTCCGGAGAGCGGGATCACGGAGCCGGTGCTTCTCCAGGGAGTGATCGATGCCTTTTTCCTCTCGGAGAACGGGATCACGCTGGTCGACTACAAGACGGACAGGACAAAGAGCGAGGAGCAGCTCCGGAGGCGCTATGAAAGGCAGCTTTCCCTCTACGCCGATGCTCTATGCGGGATTAGCGGGCATTCCGTAAGGCGGAAGCTGATCTACTCCTTCTCGCTCGGAAGGGCGATCGAGCTTCCCTGAGAGAGGAGGCAGCGCTTCACATATTTTCCGGTGAAGGAGCTCTCACAGCCCGCGACCTCCTCCGGTGTGCCGGTGCATACGACGCGGCCTCCCCGATCCCCGCCCTCGGGGCCCATGTCGATCAGATAGTCCGCGCACTTTATGACATCAAGATTATGCTCGATGACAAGCACGGTATTCCCGGATTCCGCAAGCTTTTGCAGCATATCCACGAGGCGGCGCACGTCCTCAAAATGGAGACCGGTCGTGGGCTCATCCAGGACATAGATCGTCCGGCCGGTTCCCCGGCGGCTCAGCTCCGAGGCGAGCTTGATCCTCTGCGCCTCACCTCCGGAGAGCTCTGTGCTCGGCTGTCCGAGGCGGAGGTAGCCGAGGCCCACGTCATTTAAGGTCTGAATCTTTCTCGTGATGGACGGCACATTCTGAAAGAAGGAGAGAGCCTCCTCGACGGTCATGCTGAGGACATCATAGATGCTCTTTCCCTTGTATTTTACATCCAGGGTCTCCCGGTTGTAGCGCTTTCCGCCGCAGACCTCGCAGGGGACATAGACATCCGGGAGGAAGTGCATCTCGATCTTCACGATTCCGTCTCCGGAGCAGGCCTCGCAGCGGCCGCCCTTCACATTAAAGGAAAAGCGTCCCTTGCTGTAGCCCCTCGCCTTTGCGTCCTGGGTGGAGGCGAAGAGGTCCCGGATCAGATCGAAGACGCCCGTATAGGTCGCCGGGTTTGAGCGGGGCGTCCTCCCGATCGGGCTTTGATCGATGTCGATGACCTTGTCCAGCTGCTCCGCTCCTTCGATCGCTCTGCAGCGCCCGGGGATCGTTCTCGCCCGGTTCAGCTTCTTTGCGAGCGACTTGTAGAGGATCTCGTTTACGAGGGAGGACTTTCCGGAGCCGGAGACGCCGGTCACACAGGTAAAGACGCCGAGCGGGATTGAGAGATCGATCCCTTTCAGATTGTTTTCGGATGCCCCGAGGACCCGGAGCCAGCCGGCAGGCTCTCTCCTCCTCTTTGGGATTTCGATCCTTCGCTTTCCGCTGAGGTACTGCCCGGTGATGCTCCGGGGATTTTTCATGATCTCCTCTGCCGTTCCGACCGCGATCACCTCTCCCCCGTGCTCTCCCGCCCCGGGGCCGATATCCACGATGCAGTCCGCGGCCCGCATCGTATCCTCGTCATGCTCCACGACCAGCACGGAATTTCCCATATCGCGGAGCCGCTTCAGCGTCGCGATCAGGCGGTCGTTGTCTCTTTGGTGAAGTCCGATGCTGGGCTCGTCCAGGATATAGGCGACCCCGACGAGACCCGATCCGATCTGCGTCGCGAGGCGGATCCTCTGGGACTCTCCGCCGGAGAGTGTGCCGGCGGCCCGGGAGAGGGTCAGGTAGTCCAGACCCACATCCAGCATGAAACGGGTTCTCGCCTTAATTTCCCGGATGACCTGCTCCCCGATCGCAAGCTGCCTCTCCGAGAGCTTGAGCTCCGAGATCCAGCGGTGGAAGTTCTCGATGGAGAGCTCGGACGCTTGGTAGATGTTCCGGTCCCCGAGCGTCACCGCGAGGGAGCTCTTCTTCAATCTCGCCCCCTTACAGAGCGGGCAGGGCGTGATCCGCATATATTGCTCGTATTCCGCCTTCATCTTTTCGGAGAAGCACTCCCGGTAGCGGCGGTTCACATTGGCGAGGAGACCCTCGAAGGCCACATGATGGACATTGCCCTTTCCGAACTGAGACTCATAGTGGACCGTGACCTTTTCGCCCTTTGTGCCGTAGAGAATGGCGCTGCGCGCTTCCTCCGGGAGATCCCGGAAGGCGGTGTCCAGACTGAAATGATAGCGCTCCGCGAGTGCAAGGAGCATGGCGTGGCCGAAGCTCCCGCTGTCCTTTGAATTCATCCAGCCGAGCACGGAGATAGCCCCCTGATTCAGGGAGAGAGATTCATCCGGAATCATGAGGCTTTGGTCGAACTCCATCTTATAGCCGATGCCGAAGCAGTCCGGACAGGCCCCGAAGGGATTATTGAAGGAGAAGCTCCGGGGCTCGATCTCCTCGATGCTGATCCCGCAGTCCGGGCAGGAAAAGCTGGAGGAGAGGTTCAGACTCTCCCCGCCGATTACATCCAATGTGAGAAGTCCGCCGGAGAGTCCCAGCGTCTGCTCGATGGATTCCGTGATCCTTTTCTCGATTCCCTTTCGGAGGACCAGACGATCCACGACGATCTCTATCGTGTGGCGGAGATTCTTCTCCAGCCGGATCTCCTCGGAGAGCTCGTAGAGATTTCCGTCGATGCGGACTCTGACGTAACCGGATTTCCTGGCGCTTTGCAGCACCTTTTCGTGCATGCCCTTTTTCCCGCGCACGATGGGCGCCAGAAGCTGAAGCCGGGTCCCCTCCGGGAGCTTCAGAATCTGGTCCGTCATCTCATCCACCGTCTGCTTTCTTATCTCCCTCCCGCAGACCGGGCAGTGGGGGATACCGATCCTCGCGTAGAGGAGCCGCATATAATCATAGATTTCCGTCACGGTCCCCACGGTGGAGCGGGGGTTCCGGTTCGTGGACTTCTGATCGATGGAGATCGCGGGAGAGAGCCCCTCGATGAGCTCTACATCGGGCTTTTCCATCTGCCCCAGGAACTGCCTCGCATAGGAGGAGAGGGATTCCATATAGCGGCGCTGTCCCTCCGCATAGATTGTGTCGAAGGCGAGAGAGGACTTTCCGGAGCCGGACAGACCGGTCAGAACCACAAGCTCATCCCGCGGGATATCCAGATCGATATGCTTTAGGTTGTGCTCGTTCGCGCCGCGGATCTTGATGTATTTTCTTTCCATTCTCAGGCCTTTACCTTATAATAGGATTTCGATTTTGAAAGTCTGCCGCACTGCAGTTCAAAACATTTGTTCTAAAAGAGGATAGCATGCTTTCCCCGCGGATTCAAGCGGAATTCGCGCTGCGCTTCCTGCCCTTAAAATGCCCGGATTCTCGGAAGGGAGGGGGGGGAGTGGGACGGGGGGAGCATAGTGGATAGGGAGAGGAGAAGTCCATGATTATACTGGAGCGGACCGCTGTCATGAATCTCGAGAATGCGATGAGGGGGGCGAGAAATCCAATGAACTCCTGGAAGAACTCGGATTCCTTTTATGACGAAGAGGGGAATTATATTCTGGGAGAAAATGACCTCTCCCTTGCGAGGCGGCTCAGGCTCGCGGGTTCGGATCACCGGAAGTTCATAAGGCAGATCTTCGTCTCTGTGGATGTCACCGCACCGCTCTACTGGTGGAAGGAATATGACACCTATAAGGTCGCGACCGTCGCAAACTCCACCTCCACCATGCACAGGATTCACGCGAAGCCCTTCTCGCTCGAGGATTTCTCCCATGATAAGATGAGCGGGGAGGCGCTCTCCCTCTTCCGGGACTATATTTCGAAGCTTGAGAAAATCCGCCTCCGCTATCTGGAGGGGGGAAAGAAAAAGGAGGACTGGTATGATCTCATCCAGCTCCTCCCGAGCTCCTATCATCAGCTTCGCACCCTGAGCATGGACTACGAGACCTTGGTCAATATCTATTTTGCGAGGAGGTCGCACAAGCTTTTCGAGTGGCACCGCTTCTGTGAGTGGATCGAGACGCTCCCCTACGCGGAGGAGCTCATCCTCGCGGAGAAGAGGCTGCATCCATAGCTTGGGGACTGCGAGGCTTCTCCCGGGAGGCATCAGCAGGAATGAATGAGGGCTTCCTGTGTTGGGACAGCCGGCCGGAAGAGCAAAAGGATTCCCGCGGTTCGAGATATTTTGACGAAAAGACAGGGATACTAAATGGGATTTATGGGAATTTTCTATAAAGGCCGGAGGGGCTTGATAAAACAGGAGATTCGCGATATATTTAGCACGAATCAACAAGGAATCTTGATGGAACGAAAGATCATTGATAGAAAATTCTGATTATTTCGTCAGCTGCTTTTGCTTTTTCAGAGAGCCGCAGTCAGGTTGAGTCAATGGGGATGCAGCTCCCCGCGGGGAGAGGGCTTCTCAGGAAACCCTTTTCGGGCGGGATGGAGATAAAGGAGAATGGAGGAGAGCCCGGATGGGGAAGGGGTACAAAACAATACTTCTGAAGCAGCATATCGGCGCGCCTGCCACAGCGCTTGTATCAGTGGGAGATGAGGTTCGGCCCGGCAGCCTTCTCGCAAAGCCGGAGAAGCTCGGAGCCCGCATCTTTTCCAGCACGGCAGGCAGGGTGAAGGAGCTGACGGATTCCGCAGTCGTGATCGAAGAGAGCGGGGAGCAGCCGGAGGATTTTGTGAAGATCGAGCCGGAGGACGAGGAGCTTCTCTCCTTTGTGAGAGCGGCCGGTGTCGTCGGCATGGGCGGCGCGGGTTTCCCGACGGATGTCAAGCTGAAGCTCGACTTGAAGAATGGCTATGTCCTTGTCAATGCGGCGGAGTGTGAGCCGCTGCTCGCCCACAACATGAAGCAGATCATGGAGCAGTGCGAGAAGACGCTCCGCGGCGTCGAGTACTGCATGAAGATAACGCATGCTCCGCAGGCGGTGATCGCGATTAAGGCGAAGCATAAGAGAGAGATCGAGGAGCTGAAGAAATACCTCCCGGAGCACCCGGGCATCGGAATCCACCTCCTCCCGGATCTCTATCCGATGGGAGAGGAGCGCGCCGTGGTCCGCGAGGTCCTCGGAAAGCTGCTGCCTCCGACGGCTCTTCCCTCCGCGGCGGATGCCGTGGTCATCAATGTGGAGACCGTGCTGAGAGTGGCGGAGGCGATCGAGGACAGACGGCCGGTTTTCACAAAGAACCTGACGGTCGCGGGAAAGCTGAAGAAGGGCACGGAGTCCCAGGTCTTCCAGGATGTTCCGATCGGAACGACCGTCGGAGAGCTGATCGAGAGAGCCGGGGGCATCGACGGAGAGTACGGGGAGATCATCCTCGGCGGACCGTTCACCGGACATGCGGTGGGGATGGATGAGCCGATCACAAAGACGACAGGCGGGATCATCGTGACGGAGCCCTTCCCGGATCTGAAAAAGGCAAAGCTCGGGCTTCTCCTCTGCGCCTGCGGCGGAAATCGGGAGAGGATGGAGGACCTCGCGAAAAAGTACAACGCGGTGGTCACGGCGGTCCAGGCCTGCAAGCAGGCGGTGGATGTGAAGGGCACATTAAAGTGTGAGAACCCCGGAAACTGCCCCGGCCAGGCGCAGAAGTGCCTGAATTTCAAGAAGGCCGGCTGCACCGACATCCTGATCGGGAACTGCAGCGACTGCACCAATACCGTCATGGGATCGGCCCCGAAGCTGGGCCTCGTCGTACACCATCAGACGGATCATGTCTTCGAGACGGTGGGGATGGAGCCGATGCGCTATCTCACAAAGTCGAAGAAGGTCGAAGAGGAAGCGGAGGAGGCGGTGAAGGAAGCCGCGCCCTCGGAGCCTCAGGGCGGAGAAGAGAGCCAGGAGCAGGACTACGTCTTCCGGACGGAGGATGGCTGCTTCAGTATCCATATAGGTTCCGGAAGAGATATCCACATCGAAGTCGTCTGATGGACGGCAGAATCCGGGGCGGCGGACAGCGCTTTGCCGCGCCGGATGGCGAGGGATAGAGTCACAGGGAATCAGAGCAGCGGGAAAGGAAGGAAAGGTTTTATGTCTATTTCGGCAGAATATGCGGAGAGTCACAAGGACAGCCCGGCAGTGCTTTGCTGCCGTGCAGAGGAAGGTGTGATTCTCTCCAGTCACAATCTGGAGGATCCGGAGATCTTTGATGAGCTCGTGGATTCCGGACTTCTCAATCTGAAGGGGGCGCTGAAGATCGGCGAGGTTCTGGGAGGAAAGCTCTTAAAGACCTGTGATTCCCTGACGCCGCTCACCGCGGATCTCGTGGAGAGATCGGCGGAGAGCTTTGCAGAGGAGAAGAAGGAGGCGGAGGCCCCCGCTGCGGCAGAGCCTGCAGCAGCGCCCGCGCCGGTACAGGGGAGCGCTCCCCTGGCAGCAGGCGGCACACTGAAGATTCATATCGGAGAGGGGAAGGGGATCGACATTCAGATCCCGATGGGGATCGCTGCGGCAGCGGCTCCCGCCGCAGGACGGAGCGCGGCGGCTGCCGGACAGGCTCTTCCCGCGCTGCCTCAGGCCGAGGCATCCGAGAAGGAGGAGGATATCCTCGTCCGGAGCCTCACGAGAAAGCATTTTAAGATCACAGAGGTCCGGAGAGGCCCGGAGACGAAGCTGGAGGGCACGGTCCTCACGATCCGCGAGGGAATTGAGAAGGAAGCGGTCGACTCCCAGGATATCGTGCTGGATCTGAAGATCGACATCATCACCCCCGATCAGTACCATACCTTCTCCAATACGATCATGGATGTGCAGCCGATCGCGGTGAAGGAGGGAGAGGATGAGCTCGGAAGCGGCGTGACCAGAGTCTTCGACGATGTCGTCATGGTCGTATCCGGGACGGATGAGAACGGCGTTCAGATCGGTGAGTTCGGTTCCTCCGAGGGCTTCCTCGATGAGAATATCATGTGGGGCCGCCCCGGTGCGCCGGACAAGGGAGACATCTTCATCAAGACCAATGTCACGATCAAGGCGAAGATGAACATGGAGCGCCCGGGCCCCCTGGCAGCGCACAGCGCGACGGATGTCATCACCCAGGAGATCCGCGAGGCCCTGAAGAAGGCAGATGAGAGTCTCGTCGTCGGGACGGAGACCTTTGAGCAGCACAGGCACCCCGGAAAGAAGAAGGTCGTCGTCGTAAAGGAGATCATGGGACAGGGAGCGATGCATGACAACCTCCTCCTCCCGGTCGAGCCGGTCGGCGTCCTGGGGGCGCGCCCGAACGTAGACCTCGGAAATGTCCCGGTCGTCGTATCTCCGCTCGAGCTTCTGGACGGCTGCATCCACGCACTGACCTGTATCGGGCCGGCGTCGAAGGAGATGTCCCGCCATTACTGGAGGGAGCCGCTTGTCCTGGAGGCGCTCTATGACAAGGAGATCGACTTCGCGGGCGTGGTGCTCGTCGGATCCCCGCAGATCAATGCGGAGAAGTTCTATGTCTCCCGCAGAGTCGGCATGACACTGGAGGTCATCGGAGCGGACGGCGCGTTCGTCACCACCGAGGGCTTCGGAAATAACCATATCGACTTCGCAAGCCACATCGAGCAGATCGGAAAGCGCGGCATCCACGTCGTCGGAATGTCCTTCTGCGCGAACCAGGGCGCACTCGTCGTCGGAAACAAGTACATGACCGCGATGGTGGACAACAACAAGTCCGAGGGAGGCATCGAGAACGAGATTCTCGCGAACAATACTCTCTGCCCGGAGGATGCGGTCCGCGCGATGTATATGCTGAAGGCTGAGATGTCCGGTGAGGAGATCAAGAAGGCGGAGAAGAAGTGGAATCCGAGCGTCAAGGCGCAGAATGAGGAGCTGATCTCCAATGTCACAGGAAAGCCTGTCGAGCTTGTGGAGAATGAGACCTCTCTTCCCATGAGCGAGAAGTTCAAGGAAAAGTACATGTAATTCGGCGGGAAGGCTGGAAAGATATGCCGAAATACATGGACAAAATCATAGACATGGAGGGGATCATCGTGGAGGTGCATGATGGTTCCGTGGGCATTGACCTGAAAGGAAGGCTCGGCTATCTGGAGATCCCGATGAGGATGCTCATCACGGATTATGAACCAAAGGTCGGGCAGGAGGTCGGCTTTCGCATGAGCTTCATCGAACAGCTCGGCCCGGAGGTCAATGAAAAGTACGTCTGTAATCTCCGCCATAGAGGTCATTGACCGAAGGAGCGGAGGATTACATAAAAATCTATGAAAGGAGAAAAGACATGGGCTTTACAGTAGTAAAGGGGCTCCAGTCCGAGATCTTCGTACCGGTCACGCCTCCTCCTGTATGGGCTCCGGTCACAAAGCCGCTGAATCAGATGAAGATCGCGATTGCCACGGCGGCCGGTGTCCACTGGAAAGAGGACAAGCGCTTTAACCTGGCCGGCGACTTCAGCTACAGGATCATCAAGGATACGATGCCCTCCAGCGATCTGATGGTGTCTCACGGCGGATATGATAACAGTGATGTCAATAAGGATATCAACTGTATGTTCCCGATTGACCGTCTGCATGAGCTCGCGCGTGACGGCGTCATCGGCAGTGTAGCTCCGGTACACGTCGGCTTCATGGGCGGCGGCGGAAATCAGGAAAAGTTCAAAAACGAAACAGGACCTGCGATCGCGAAGATCTTAAAGGATGAAGGCGTTGACGCTGTAATCCTCACCGCTGGCTGAGGAACCTGTCATCGTTCTGCCGTGCTTGTGCAGAGAGCGATCGAGGCAGCGGGCATTCCGACAATCATCATTGCCGCGCTTCCTCCTGTCGTAAGACAGACCGGTTCTCCGAGAGCAGTTGCTCCTCTCGTTCCGATGGGTGCAAATGCCGGTGAGCCAAATAACAGGGAAATGCAGTATAATATTGTAAAGGATACTTTAGAGCAGCTCGAGAAGATCGAGTCAGCAGGAAAGGTAGTTCCATTACCGTATGAATACGCAGCAAAAGTATAAGTGATCCGCGAGGCCGGATGCATGGGATCCATCCATGTATCCGGCTTCGCCTGTGACAGCGCTTTCTTTGCCGGATTTTCCGAAAGGAGAGGCATCGGGGCATTTTTCGGAGGATGCCGCGGGAGAGCGAAGAAGAGAGGAGAGACAGCATGGACGGAGAAATCGTATTCCGCCAGCTTTGCATCAAGGCCTATCATGTATCGGAGGTGGAGGAGTCCGAGCGCTTTTCTCTGAAACAGAGAGAGGATGGGAGCTATCTGCTCTCGCTGAATCCCGCCGCGCTCTCGGAGTATAGGAAGGAGGAGCCGCTGATCACGGATGCGAGGCTCAGCATCCTTCCTCCCGGAAAGAGGCACATCCCGGTGAATTCCATCATGGATGTCATCCCGATCTCCGCGAAGGTGCTCGGGAGACTCGGAGAGGGCATCACGCATACATTGACCGGCGTCTATGTGGTGCTGACAGGAGCGGATACGGAGGGAAATCCCATCAGCGCCTTCGGAAACTCGGACGGGATGCTGGATGAACATATGATCTTCGGGCGGGCGGGCACACCGGGAGAGGACGACATCATTCTCCTTTTGGATGTGACGCTGAAGGCGATGGAGGGCTACCACAGGACGGGACCGGATGCGGTCCACCGTCTCTGCGACCGCTTCTGCCAGGAGATCCGGGAGAAGCTGAAGAAGCTGAACCCCGGGAAATTCACCGAGAAGCACAGCTACCAGGACATCGCCCGGCCGGGAAAGAAGAAGGTCGCACTCGTGAAGCTCGTGTCCGGCCAGGGGGCGATGTATGATACGCACTTTCTCGCGAAGGAGCCCTCGGCCTTTCTGGGCGGGAGATCCATCATTGATATCACAGGCGCTCCGATGATACTGTCTCCCAATGAGTACCGGGACGGAGCGATCCGCGCGCTCTACTAGGGGAGATTCAGAGCTTCCCCGGGGGAAGAAGGGAGGAATTATGGGGATCGGACCCTCTACAAAGGAAACCACACTTCATCATTTCAGAGATCCGCTGCTTTCGGTTCTCTCTGAGGACCAGGACCTGGATCTTCTGGGGATCGTCATCGCCGGTATCCCGCAGGACAATGAGAATAAATATTTCACCGGAGAGCGCGTCGCCGCCTGGCTGGAGGCGATGAGGGCGGACGGCGCCGTCGTGAGCGAGGACAGCTGGGGGAACAGCAATGTGGACTTCGCCCACGCGATCGAGGAGATCGGGAAGCGGGGCATCTCCGTCGTCGGCGTCAGCTTCGTCGGGACGCAGGCCCAGTTTGTCGTGAGCAATGAGTACATGGATACGATCGTGGACATCAATAAGAGCGCGGAAGGGATCGAGACCAATGTGGTCGGAGAGAACAACCTGGACGAGCGGGATGCGAGGAAGGCCGCCGCACTTCTCAAGCTCAAGATGAGGAAGAGAGAAAATGGAAAATAGCGCTCCGGCGGGGCCGGAGGAGCACCCCATCATCGTCGGAACGGCGGGACATATCGACCACGGAAAGACAGCGCTCATCAAGGCGCTGACCGGCTGTGACACGGACCGGCTGGAGGAGGAGAAGCGGCGGGGCATCACGATCGAGCTCGGCTTCACCTCCTTTCGGGGAGCAGACGGACATATTATCGGTATCGTCGACACGCCGGGGCATGAGAAGTTCGTAAAGACCATGGCAGCCGGCGCAGTGGGCATGGATCTCGCTCTGCTTGTGATCTCCGCGGCAGAGGGGGTCATGCCGCAGACCCGGGAGCATCTCTCGATCCTGGAGCTTCTGCAGATCCCGAAGCTCATCGTCGCGCTCACAAAGACAGACCTCGCAGGGCCGGAGCAGGTCTCTCTCCGGGAGGAGGAGATTCGGAGCTATCTCTCCGAAACGGCCTATGCGGGGGCTGGGATCTATCCGGTCTCCGCAAAGAGCGGGGAGGGAATCGCGGAGCTTTCGCGGGCGATCAGCGAGGGCGGGAGAGAGCTTAGGGGGAAATCCTCGGAGGGAGTCTTCCGCCTTCCGATCGACCGCGTTTTCTCGATCCCGGGCCAGGGCACGATCGTCACGGGGACCCTCCTCTCCGGCAGGATCCGAAATCAGGACAGCGCCATGATTTATCCCGAGGAGCGGCTCGTCAGGATCCGGAATGTCCAGGTCTACGGCGCGGACGCGGAGAGAGCGCTCGCAGGGGAACGCACTGCTCTGAATCTTTCGGGGATTGAAAAGCAGGAGCTAAGACGGGGCGCGGTCCTCGCAGAGCCGCACTCCATGCGCCCCTCCCTCCTCCTCGATGTGAGGATCCGCAGTCTGAATGACGCGGGGAGAAGCATCCGCCACAATGCGCGGCTGGAGCTCCTTCTCGGTACGGCGCATATCCGCGCGAAGCTCGTCCTTCTCAAGGCATCCCTGGAGGAGGTGCGAAATGGAGAAAGCGAGCTCGCGCAGCTTCAGCTGGAGGAGCCGGCCGCAGCGAGCCGGGGAGATCGCTTCATCCTTCGAGATGAGTCCATCCGGGAGACCCTCGGGGGAGGATGCATCATCGATCCCGTGCCAAGGGGAAAGCACCGGAGAGGGAGAGCCTCGTACCTTGAGCTCCTGGAACTCGAGAGGGGGAGTCAGGATGCGGTTCTTCGGGAGAAGCTCAGGAGGAGCAGGGGAGGCTTTGTTTCTTTCTCCGTCTTAAAAAGGGAGATGCAGCTCCGGGATTCGGAGCTCTCTGAAATGGCAGAGGCGCTGAGACAAAAGGGAGAGCTTCGCATCCTTTCCTCCGGCCCGGAGCGCTATGTGTTCAGCGAGGAGCTTTTGGAGAAAAAGCTCGAAGAGCTGGAGAAGTATCTTGCGGACTTCCACAAAGCTTATCCTTATCGGGCGGGAGAAAAGCAGATGGTGCTTCGAAGCCGGATCTTTCCGGAGCTCGATACGAAGCTTTATCTTTTGCTTCTCGATGCATGGAATGAGGAAAAGAGGATCTGGAAAAATAAGGACAGAGTATCCGCCGCGGGATATCGGGTAGTAAAGGACGCGCGCTATACGGAGATCTCAAACCGGATCGTAAATTCTCTGCAAAAGACCGGACTTTCCTTTCTAAGGATCCGGGATATTTCCTTCCCAAAGGAGCTGGAGCCCTGGGTGAATGATGTTTCAGACTGCCTCTTCGATAAGAAGACCATCGTGAAGCTGGACGAGGAATACTGCACGCTGAACAGCATCTATAAGAAGCTCCTTCTTCTCTCCGAGCAGGAGCTTTCAGAGAGCGGGAAGCTCACGATCGACCGGCTGAGGGATGAGACGGGAATCTCCCGAAAAAACGCAAAAATTTTTTTCCGCACTCTGGATAGAAATCATATTACAAGGTACAATGGCATAGAGAGCGAGCGGGAACGTTTTTAGGTCCGGCTCTGCCGTCCCGATTGCAGTGACTCAGCCGGGCGTCCGCTCCCGGCGCGATATTTCCGAAGCGGAGAACAGCGTATTACAAAGATTTGCAGAGGCTTATAAAGAGGGGGAGAAGGATGGAGAAAGAACTGCTTGCCGTTTTGGATTTCGGCGGACAGTACAATCAGCTGATCGCGAGAAGGGTGCGGGATGAGGGCGTCTATGCGGAGATCTACCGCTCGGACATCGACCTCGAAAAGCTCCGTGAGCGCAGGCCGAAGGGCATCATCTTTACCGGGGGGCCGCAGTCCGTCTACCGGGAGGAGAGTCAGCACATAGACCCCCGGATCTTCGATATGGGGATCCCCATCCTGGGCTTTTGCTACGGGGCGCAGCTCATCGCCTACGAGCTTGGCGGAGAGGTGAAAAAGGCGCCGATCAGTGAATACGGGAGGACGGAGCTCTCGATAGACCGAAGCGCGGGACTTTTCCGGGAGGTATCGGAGCGAACGAGCGTATGGATGTCCCATACCGATTATATCGCGAGGGCGCCGGAGGGATTTTCCATCACCGGGAGCACGGAAAACTGCCCGATCGCTGCGATGGAGGATAAGAAGCGGGACATCTATGCTCTTCAGTTCCATCCGGAGGTGCAGCACAGCGCGGAGGGGAGAAAGATGATCCACGCCTTCCTCTATGATATCTGCCATTTCCGCGGGGACTGGAGGATGGACAGCTTTGTCTCGGACCAGATCGAGGCGATCCGGGAGAAGGTCGGCGGAGGGAAGGTTCTGCTCGCGCTCTCCGGCGGCGTGGACAGCTCCGTCGCTGCGACTCTTTTGTCCAAGGCGATCGGGAAACAGCTCAGCTGCGTTTTCGTGGACCATGGCCTGCTTCGAAAGTACGAGGGGGATGAGGTGGAGGCCGTCTTCGGTCCGACGGGAAAGTACGATCTGAACTTTATCCGCGTCAATGCCGGTCCCTTGTATCTGGAGAAGCTACGGGGAGTGGAGGAGCCGGAGCAGAAGAGGAGAATTATCGGAGAGCAGTTTATCCGAATTTTCGAGCAGGAGGCAAAGAAGATCGGAGCAGTGGACTTTCTCGCGCAGGGGACGATCTACGCGGATGCCGTAGAGTCCGGGCTCGGGAATGGCGCCGTCATCAAGTCCCATCACAATGTGGGAGGGCTTCCGAAGAATATCGAATTCCGCGGCATCATTGAGCCCCTCCGGGATCTCTTTAAGGACGAGGTGCGCCGTGTCGGTCTGGAGCTCGGGCTCCCGGAGTCCCTCGTCTATCGTCAGCCCTTCCCGGGGCCGGGACTCGGCGTCCGCATCATCGGGGAGGTCACGGAGGAAAAGCTCCGCATCGTCCGAGATGCCGATTTTATCTACCGGGAGGAGATTAAGAAGGCGGGGCTTGAAAGAAAGATCAGCCAGTATTTTGCGGCTCTAAGCAATATGCGCTCAGTCGGCGTCATGGGGGACTTCCGGACCTACGATTATGCCGTTGTGCTTCGCGCCGTCGAAACGGATGATTTTATGAGTGCGGAGTGTTCCAATATCCCCTTCGAGATTTTACAGAGAATCATGAACCGCATCGTAAACGAGGTCAAAGGGGTGAACCGCGTGCTCTATGACCTCAGCAGCAAGCCGCCGGGGACGATTGAGCTTGAATAACAGAAGCAAATATGTTACTTTTATAAAAGGCTTAAAAATACAGGAGTTGAGCGGTTTTGATGTAGTAAAATTCTCTAAATGATACTGTTTTGATACTAAAAGTAAGAAAAAGCAGGTCTGAAAGGGAGTTGTTGAATCTAGGTAAAAATTTTAGAAAGCCTTCCATCATTTTGGTGGGTGGCTTTTGTTGAAATAGTGGGTGACAAATTTGAAGTTGTAAGGGGAAATGAAGATGGTTTTTAATAAGATGATTCCAGAGTTATCAGTTTTTGATATTAATAAAACAAAAAGATTCTATAGTAGATTAGGATTCAAAATAGAATACGAACGCAATGATGAAAAATTTGTTTTCATGTCTTTTCAAGATAGTCAGTTTATGTTTGAACAAATTCATGATGATGGGTGGAACACGGGCGAATTAAGTTATCCCTTGGGAAGAGGTATAAATTTTTCAATAGCAGTTGAAGATGTTGAAGAACTTTATAAATTAGTGAAAACTCTAAATTTTGAAATATATAGAGAACTAACAAGAAATACATATCAAGTTAATGGTACAGAAAAAACACAAATTGAGTTCTTAATACAAGATCCCAATGGATATTTATTAAGATTTACAAACTGATAACTCCCAGTTTCTCTAAGTCATCGAATATTGTAAAAATAAAGCACATAACTTTAAGACTCAGAAATATGTGTTTTTTATATGCTTATTTTATATCCGGTGGAATCTTAGCGGATATACCTTTTCTATAGACCTTTAGATGGATTTATCATATATTTTCTGGATTTTTTGTTTCATTGCTTCTCGACGCTTCTCTGTGTCGGAAGGGGAACGCTTCTTCCAGGAAGCATAACCGGATCGTGAAACACCCAGATATTTCAGTATCCCGCTGACAGAGACCCGGTGTTTCACCGGAGATTGATGAACTTCCTCCACGTATTCAGCAGTTGCTGTATATATGGCCAGTGTCAGTTTCCCAGGATACCGATGGCTTTTTTTAATACTTCAAGTGCGTCCTTTGTATCTCGTAATTCTCGCTGAAGTCTGGCGATTTCCTTTGCTTCGTCACTGGAATAATTGCCGGCTCCGCGGGTTGGGACCTCGCCATCGTTCTCCTTTGCCTTCTTGATCCAAGACTTTAACGCAGAAATACTGACATTGAGATTACTGGCTGCTGCCTGGTAAGATAGTTCCGGATGCTCCTTTTTGTAGCGAACTGCATCCTCCTTAAATTGTTGGGTATACGCCGTTCCTTTTGCCATGACTCTTTTCCCTCCTGTTCTTTCATGGTACATGATTTATCAGGAAAAGGTCATTCTTATTTTGTACTATTTAGTGTCTGCTAAGTAAAGGGGGCCATAGAAAGGCCATCCCTCAGCCCCGTTCCA
>ERZ772772.8-NODE-8-length-144016-cov-4.040747_pt1 | contig 144016 bp, 117 predicted proteins | sample MGYA00511484_ERZ772772 | MGnify/ENA primary metagenome ERZ772772 (study PRJEB29015, sample SAMEA2737913) | human oral metagenome | biome: human oral; feature: human-associated habitat; material: dental | place: China | collected 2088 ... | reverse complement strand
GGTACTTTTTGTAACAAAAAAAACTAGGAGGATTAAAATGAGTTGGAAATGTAAAAAATGTGGGAGCGATGAACATATAACAGTTATAGAAACAATAAATTATCATAATTGATAAAACAATATCATATAAAGAAAAACTGATAAATACATAAAGTTGTATGAAACTACGCAAAAATACAATAAAAAGCGATATACATTATAAAGCCGACAAAGTGATTTATGAACAAATATCGTAAATAATAGTGTTTTAATTTTTATATTAGCTATCGACAGTAGGTAAAATTTAGTTTATAATATATAACACAACAAAAGCATATAAGTGTATTTTTGTTAAAATGATAATAAGTCTTTTTATGAACTTAATTTAGATTTTGCAAAATATGTTCATTAAAAAAGGATTATTAACTAACATTAAATTATTTTCTACATTTAAAGGAGGCAGGATCATGGAATTAAAAACACCATTATATGACGCACATGTAAAGGCAGGAGGTAAGATAGTACCGTTTGCAGGATTTTTACTTCCGGTGCAGTATGAAACAGGTGTAATTAAGGAACATATGGCAGTTAGGACACAGGCAGGACTTTTTGATGTTTCACATATGGGTGAAGTGCTTTGTAAGGGAAAAGATGCACTTGCCAATCTGCAGAAGATTCTTACAAATAATTTTGAAAACATGGTGGACGGACAGGCAAGATATAGCATTATGTGCAATGAAAAAGGCGGAACTGTTGATGATCTTATAGTATATAAAAAGGGTGAAAATGACTACTTTATAGTTGTTAATGCATCTAATACTGAAAAAGACTTTAAATGGATGCTTGACCATAAGTTCGGAGACGTTGAATTTATAAATGTTTCAGCTGATTACGCACAGCTTGCACTCCAGGGACCTAAGGCTATGGAGATCTTAAGAAAGCTGACTACTGAGGAAAATATACCGAAGAAATACTATCATGCAGTATTTGATGCAGAGGTTGCAGGAATTCCGTGTATTGTTTCAAAAACAGGTTATACAGGTGAAGACGGCGTGGAGTTGTATCTTGATAGTAAATATGCTGAAAAGATGTGGGACAAGCTTCTTGAAGCAGGAAAAGAAGAAGGACTTATCCCATGCGGTCTTGGAGCGAGAGATACACTGCGTATGGAAGCTGCTATGCCGCTTTACGGTCATGAGATGAATGATGACGTAGATCCGCTTGAGACAGGACTTTCATTTGCGGTAAAGATGGATAAGCCTGATTTTATAGGCAAGGCTGCTATTGAAGCGAAAGGTACTCCAAAGATTACGAGAGTAGGTTTGAAGGTTTTAGGAAGAGGTGTTATAAGAGAAGAACAGGAGATTTTCGCAGGCGGCAAGTTAATAGGACATACCACTTCCGGAACACACTGCCCGTTTCTTGGATATCCGGTCGGAATGGCGCTTATTGATCCTGAATATGCACAGCTTGGTACAAAGTTTGAGGTTGAAGTAAGAGGTCGCAGGATTGAGGTTGAAGTTGTAGCACTTCCTTTCTATAAGAGAGGTAAATAATTTAATAAATTTTAAGGAGGAAAATTTTATGTCAGTGCAGAAAGGATTACTTTACTCAAAATCACATGAATGGGTAAAAGAGGAAGGCGGAGAATATGCAGTAGGTCTTACTGATTATGCTCAGTCGGCTTTGGGAGATCTTGTATTTGTAAATCTTCCCGAAGAAGGTGATGAAGTGAAGGTGGGAGAATCATTTTCAGACGTAGAGTCTGTAAAGGCTGTTTCAGATGTATTCTCACCGGTTTCAGGTGTTGTAAGCAAGATTAACGAAGAGGTTCTTGACTCACCTGAGAGTATTAATAAAGCACCATATGATGCATGGCTTATTAAGGTTAAAGATGTTTCAGAAAAAGAGGAACTTCTCACTGCTGAGGAATATGAAGCATTTTTAAAGACTCTTGATTAAATATTACATATATTTTTATTAATATACCGGAGTCTTTAAAGATATTTTTGTTGAAATATCAAAGATTAAAATACCGGCAGGTTTATCTGAAAAATATTTAAAACAATAAAATGAATGGCAGTCTTTAAGGCTGCCTAAAATAAAATCATACACAGATATATTAGTTAAGAAAGGCGGTGGATTTAGTGGGAAAATATATTCCTAATACAGATGCCGAGCAGAAGGCGATGCTTACTGAAATAGGTTTTTCATCTTTTGAGGACTTATTTGCAGATGCTCCAAAGGAAGTGATGCTTAAAGGTGAGCTGAATATACCTTCAGGCTTGTCAGAACTTCAGGTACGCAAAGATATGACAAAGATTGCTGAGAAAAATGTCATATTCCCTACAATTTTCAGAGGAGCAGGTGCTTACAGGCATTTCATACCATCCATTGTAAAGAGTGTGATTACAAAGGAGAATTTCCTTACATCATATACTCCTTATCAGGCTGAAACCAGTCAGGGTGTATTACAGTCAATATATGAATACCAGACTATGATAGCTGATATAACAGGCATGGATGTGTCAAACGCTTCTATATATGACGGTGCAAGCGGAGCTGCAGAGGCAGTGGCGATGTGTCGTGAAAGAAAGAGGAAAAAGGCACTTGTTTCTGCACTTGCCCATCCCGATACCATAGCTACAATCATGACATACTGTCATGGAAACGGCATGGATGTTGAAGTAGTACCGGCAAAGGACGGACTTACAGATGTAGAATATATAAAGAAGCATATTGATCAGGGGACTGCATGTGTTTTTGTACAGCATCCGAACTACTATGGAAATCTTGAGCCTGCAAGGGAAATTGCAGATATAACACATGAGGCGGGTGCAAGATATATAATGAGTGTAAATCCGATTTCACTCGGAATCTTAAAATCACCTAGAGAGTACGGTGCCGATATTGCAGTAGGCGACGGACAGCCTCTCGGTCTTTCTATAGCATTTGGCGGTCCATATATCGGATTTATGTCATGTACTGATGAACTTGTAAGGAGACTTCCCGGAAGGATAGTCGGAGAGACGCATGATGCTAAAGGAAGGGTAGGTTATGTACTTACACTTCAGGCAAGGGAGCAGCATATAAGAAGAGAAAAGGCTTCAAGTAATGTATGTTCAAATCAGGCGCTTTGTGCACTTGCAGTAGGTGTATATCTTTCGGCAGTAGGTAAGGAAGGCTTAAAAGAAGTCGCTACATTGTGTATGTCAAAGGCGCATTATATGGCTAAAGAACTTGAAAAGATAGGATTTAAACCTGAGTACAAAACGGAGTTCTTCCATGAGTTTGTAACAGTGTCAGATGTTTCATCAGAAAAGGCATTAAAGGCACTTGAAGATAATGGAATCTTAGGCGGATATCCGCTTGATGATAAGAGGATACTCTGGTGTTGCACCGAAGTAAACGGTAAATGCTGCATAGATAAGGCAGTAAGTATCTTAAAGGAGGTGAAATAATGTTAGTATTTGAAAAAAGCAGACCGGGCAGAGGCTGTACTTTATTTCCACCATGTGATGTAGATGTGGTTACACCATCTGATAAGGACAAAAGAGAGTCTGAGCTTCATCTTCCTGAACTTTCAGAAACGGAGATAAGCAGACATTATACAGAGCTTGCTAAAAAATCAAGAGGAGTAAATGACGGTTTTTATCCTTTGGGTTCATGTACTATGAAGTACAATCCTAAGATAAATGAAGATATGGCATCCCTTCCGGGATTTACCGAGATACATCCGCTTCAGCCGGAGCATACTGTGCAGGGCTGTCTTGAAGTATTACAGACCGTAGAGAAGTATCTTTGTGAGATCACAGGCATGGACAGACTTACTGTACAGCCTGCAGCAGGTGCACATGGTGAATTTACAGGGCTTATGCTTATAAAAGCATACCATGAAAGCAGAAATGACACAAAGAGGACAAAGATAATCGTTCCCGACTCTGCACATGGAACAAACCCTGCAAGTGCTACTATGGCAGGATATTCAGTAGTTTCAATCCCTTCAAGTGCAGACGGTTGTGTTGATATTGAAAAACTTAAGGCTGTTGCAGGTGATGATATAGCAGGACTTATGCTTACAAACCCCAATACAGTAGGTCTTTTTGATAAGAATATACTTGAAATTACTAAGATAGTTCATGATTGCGGCGGACTTAACTACTATGACGGTGCAAACCTCAATGCCGTTATGGGTGTTGTTAAACCTGGAGATATGGGATTTGATGTTATACATCTTAATATCCATAAAACCTTCTCAACACCTCACGGAGGAGGCGGACCTGGATGCGGTGCGGTAGGTTGTAAGAAACTTCTTGCTGATTTTATGCCTGCTGTACTTGTTGAGGGAGATGCAGAGAAAAAATTTGTTAAACCGAAACACAGCATAGGCGAGATGAAAGCATTTTATGGAAACTTCCTTGTAGTTGTAAAGGCACTTACATATATTAAGACACTTGGTAAGGAAGGCATCCCGCAGGCATGTAAGAATGCCGTGCTTAATGCAAACTATATGATGGATAAGCTTAAGGATATATATACTATGGCTTATGATCAGATATGCATGCATGAGTTTGTTATGAGTCTTGAAGATCTTAAGCGTAAAACGGGCGTTTCAGCTATGGATATAGCAAAGGCACTGATTGATAACGGTATGCATCCGCCGACAATGTACTTCCCGCTTATAGTACATGAAGCACTTATGGTGGAGCCTACTGAGACTGAATCAAAAGAAACTCTTGATGATGCGATCGCAGTGTTCCGCAAGTTGTATGAACAGGCACAAAAGGATCCTGAAGCACTGCATATGGCACCTGTTACAACACCTGTCGGAAGACTTGATGAGGTCGGTGCGGCAAGAAATCCGGTACTTAGATATAAATGGAAATAAAATTATTAAGGAAACGCTGATTAACCGGCGTTTCCTTAGAAAGTTCGGATAATTGCAGAAAATCGTATATAAATACAAAAGGTGTTTATGATTTTCACAAATAACGAACTCAATAGGTTTTTTACGAAGGATAACAAGAGGCCTAAGCCTTTTACAAAACAGGCTTAGGCAGTTTTAAAATAAATGATATAAATAAAATAATGATAGATAAAATCACATATAATGATAGATAAAATCACATATATAGAAAGTAATCAAACCTACCCATATAAAAATCTTGCAGTTGAGGAGCATCTGCTGCTTAACTGTGCCAAAAACCAGTGTATTCTGTATCTGTGGCAGAATAGGAACACCATTGTTATAGGCAGAAATCAGAATGCGTGGAAGGAATGTCTGGTAAGTAAGCTTGAGGCGGACGGGGGTTTTATAGTACGCAGGCTTTCAGGCGGAGGGGCAGTCTACCACGATCTGGGCAATTTAAATTTTACATTTCTTGTAGATAAGCAAAATTATAATCTTGATAAGCAGCTTCAGGTGATAATAGAAGCAGTCGGGAAATTCGGTATCAAGGCTCAGCGTTCAGGCCGCAATGATATACTTATAGACGGCAGAAAGTTTTCAGGAAATGCATTTTATGAAACGGGCACACATTGTTATCATCATGGGACAATTATGCTTGATGTAAATATAGAAGATTTGTCAAAATATCTTACCGTATCAAAAGAGAAGCTTATGTCAAAGGGTGTGGCTTCAGTAAAATCAAGAGTTGCCAATCTTACCGATTTTAAACAGGGCATAGATATAGAGATGCTTAAAAGAAATCTTTTTGAGGCATTTCAGGAAGTATATGGATTAAAGGCGGATATAATAAAATTTGAAGATCTTAATAGAGCGGATATAGAGAAACGTACTGAATATTTTGCATCATGGGATGTAATATTTGGAAAAAGGATTGATTTCCAGTATGAGATTTCAAAACGCTTTGAATGGGGACAGATCCTTATACAGTTTTGTGTAGAGGGCGGAATTATAAAGGATACGGCAGTCTTTTCAGATGCGATGAAGACGACTTTTATACCTGAACTTGAAAGTTGTCTTAAAAACTGCAGATATGACAGGGACAGTTTATGTAGTGCTGTCAGCTCTGCGACTTTAAGTGATGATATAAAAGATGCCATGAAAAAAGATATTATCTTATGGCTTGGTGATATTGATTTATAAAATACGGTGTAACATTTGCCGCTTTAGCGGTGCGAGATTTAAAATATAAATCATATACTGCTTTACCGGATAAATACGGATAGCAGTAAATATAATGTAATATTAAGGAGGCTTATGGAAACAAATTTTGACGTAATAGTCATAGGTGCAGGTCCCGGAGGATATGTAGCTGCGTTAAAAGCTGCAAAGCTTGGTTTTAAAACGGCTGTTATGGAGGAAAGAAGAGTCGGAGGAACCTGTCTTAACAGAGGATGTATACCGGCAAAGGCGATGATTCATGCCTCATCTTTATATAGGGAGATAAAAGAGGCTGAAGCCTATGGCATAACTGCCTCAGGTGTAAGCTATGACTATGGAAAAATACTTGCTTATAAGCAGGATGTAATAGATAAGTTGTGTCAAGGCGTTGAACATCTTTTTAAAACAAATTCAATCAGTTATATCAATGCAAAGGGCACTCTTGAAAAAGACGGCAGTGTAACAGTTGCAGACGGAGAATATAAGGGCAGCTACAAGGCTAAACATATAGTGCTTGCAACAGGTTCAAAGCCTTCACTTATACCTGTTCCAGGACTTGACAGTGAAGGTGTGCTTACCAGTGATGAGCTTTTTAAGCTTGAGGAGGTACCTCAGAGTCTTGTAATTATAGGCGGAGGTGTAATAGGAGTTGAGTTTGCTTCAGTATTTGCAGCACTGGGAACAAAGGTAACTATACTTGAGGCACTTGCGAATGTAGTGGCAAATATGGATAAGGATATCTCACAGAATCTTAAGCTTATATTGAAGAAAAGAGGTATAGATATACATACTTCAGTTTCAGTAGGTAAGGTTGAAAGAGATGGCGGAAGTCTTGTATGTACTTATACTGAAAAAGAAAAAGAAGTTAAAATTGCTTCACAGTATGTACTGTGTGCAGTAGGAAGAATTCCAAATACTGAAGGTTTATTTGGTGAGGGCGTATCACTTGAAATGGAACGAGGACGTGTAGTGGTTGATGAGCATTTTAAGACTTCGATGGACAATGTTTATGCAATAGGAGATCTTATAAAGGGGATGCAGTTGGCACATCTTGCCAGTGCACAGGGTATATGCCTGATGGAAGAACTTGCAGGGCATAAAAGAAGTATTGATTTAAATATTGTACCCGGGTGTGTATATACAGATCCCGAGATAGGTTCAGTAGGTATCACAGAGGCTGATGCAAAGGAAAAAGGCATTGAAGTAAGTATAGGCAAATTTATGATGAGCGCAAACGGCAAATCTCTTATATCAAAGGAAGAGCGTGGTTTTGTGAAAGTAGTTGCGGATAAGAACAGCAAAGTAATATTAGGAGCTCAGATGATGTGTGCAAGAGCTACGGATATGATAGGTGAGTTCGCAACCGCAGTTGCAAATAAACTTACGGTAGATCAGCTTTTAAAGGGAATGAGAGCACATCCTACATATAATGAAGCTGTAGGCGAGGCACTTGAAGATGTATTTGGAGAGTCTATACATTCAGCTCCTAAAAAGAAATAATATTGTTTTTGTAAAAGCGTATAATAAAATTAAAGTATAAGCTGTTTACAATATTATAAAGACATTAATGCCGCATAGCGGTTTTAAATGTAAATATATGTATGGTTTATAAAAGTTTTATAAGGCATGTATATCATATATGATCATGCATTTATAAATTTTATAAAGCTATATGTTAAATAAATGAAAGGGTATCTCGAAATGGGATATAAGGTGAACAGAAATGGGTTTTAAAAGCGATATTGAAATTGCCCAGGAGGCTAAGATTAAACCTATCAATGAAATTGCTGATTATGTAGGAATTCCTGACAAATATGTGGAAAACTACGGAAAATATAAGGCAAAGATAGATTATCGCTATTATAATGATGAACTTGTTAAAAAACCGGATGCAAAATTGGTACTGGTAACGGCAATTAATCCGACACCGGCAGGAGAAGGAAAGACAACAACCACAATCGGTCTTGCAGATGCACTTAATGGTCTCGGAAAGAAAACAATGGTTGCAATCAGGGAACCATCGCTTGGACCTGTATTCGGTGTAAAAGGCGGTGCAGCCGGAGGCGGATATGCACAGGTAGTTCCTATGGAAGATATCAACCTTCATTTTACAGGAGATCTTCATGCAATTTGTGCAGCAAATAACCTTATAGCGGCACTTCTTGACAATCATATACATCAGGGCAATAAGCTTGATATTGATCTTAAGAGAGTTACATGGAGAAGATGTATTGATATGAATGACCGTCAGCTTCGTCGTATAGTTGACGGACTTGGTGAAAAGCCTGACGGCGTTACAAGACAGGACGGTTTTGACATAACAGCCGCATCAGAAGTAATGGCTGTATTTTGTCTTGCAAATGATATAAACGATCTTAAGGCAAAAATTGCCAATATTATAGTTGCATATTCAAGAAGCGGAGAGCCTGTAAGAGCAGGCGATTTAAATGCACAGGGAGCAGTTGCGGCACTTCTTAAAGATGCTCTTAAACCCAATCTTGTACAAACACTTGAGGGAACACCCGCATTTATCCATGGTGGACCTTTTGCAAATATAGCACATGGTTGCAACAGCGTAATTGCCACAAAGATGGGTATGAAGCTTGCAGATTATATGATAACTGAGGCGGGATTCGGTGCTGACCTTGGTGCAGAGAAGTTTATAGATATTAAATGCCGTATGTCAGGGCTGCGTCCAAATGCAGTAGTTCTCGTTGCTACAATAAGAGCGCTTAAATACAATGGCGGCATTGCAAAGGATGAACTTCAGGCTGAAAACCTTGCAGCACTTGAAAAAGGAATTCCGAACCTCTTAAAGCATATTGAAAACATCACAAAGGTTTACAATCTTCCGGCTGTTGTCGCAATTAATAAATTCCCGACAGATACAGATGCAGAGGTTGAACTTGTAAGGAAAAAATGCAAAGAATACGGTGTAAATGTAGCTCTCTCCGATGTATGGGCAAAAGGCGGCAAAGGCGGAGAAGAACTTGCAAAAGAAGTCATTGAACTTACAAAGGGTGAAAGCACCATGGAATATGTATATGATGTAAATGCACCGATTAAAGAAAAGATTGAAGCGATTGCAAAGAGAGTATATGGTGCTGACGGTGTTGATTATTCACCTAAAGCATTAAAGGAGATTAAAAATCTTGAAACGATAGGTCTTGGCAATATTCCTATATGTGTTGCAAAAAATCAGTATTCAATGACTGATGATGCTAAAATCCTCGGAAGACCTACCGGATTCAGAATTACTATAAGAGACATCACGGCTTCAGCAGGAGCGGGATTTGTGGTTGCACTTACAGGTGATATCATGAAGATGCCGGGACTTCCTAAAGTACCGGCTGCTGAAAAGATTGATGTTGATGCTGCAGGAGTAATTTCAGGATTGTTCTAATTTTCTTTAATACACAAGACAATTAACTGTAGTACTAATGTCAGGCACCCGCTTTTATTATATAGAAGCGGGTGTATTTTATGGAATAAAGATTAAACATCAAGCAAACAGATATTTTAAATCATAAAAATGCAGTTTATGAGATAAGATTAAGTATCTGAAGCTTCGGATTTAGAGGGATTTCTTTATTTCAGCGATAAGAACTAAAAAATAATTTAAATAAAAGAATGAGGTCAGTTTGATATGATGCTTGAAAAGAAAACCACTCAGTTTCTTGAAGAACTTGCATCTTCAGCACCTGTACCCGGAGGCGGGGGAGCATGTGCCGCAGTCGGTGCGTTTTCATGTGCACTTGGTATGATGGTTGCAAATCTTACAATAGGTAAAAAGAAGTATGCCGCTGTTGAGGAGGAAATCAAGGAAACTAAGAACAACTTAGATTCTCTTATGAAAGAGCTTATAAAGCTTACTGATGATGATGCGGCAGTTTTTGAGCCTCTTTCAAAGGCATACGGACTTCCAAAGGACACACCGCAGCAGCAGGAATATAAGGAAAAGGTTCTTGAAGATGTTCTTTATAAGGCAAGCAAGGTGCCGCTTAATATAATGGAAACCGTGCTTAAAGCCATGAAACTTCTTGATGTAGTCGGTGAAAAGGGAAGTACGCTTGTTATAAGTGATGTCGGTGTTGCGATAATATTTGCACAGGCGGCAATTGAGGGTGCTTCCTTGAATATTTTTATAAATACCAAACTTATGAAGGATGAAGCACATAAAAAGGAGCTTGATTCAAGAGCTGATGCCATTATAGAAGAAGGCAGAAAACTTAAAGAAAAAGTATCCGGCGTTGTTATGCAGAAGATAAGACCGTCTTAGCAATATAAGAGATTCGTAAAGCTTTAATTTTTTAGATAAAATATTTGACAGGGTAAAGAGGTGATAATATGCCGATAGTTATGAAAGGCTCTGAAGTAGCCGCAGCTATGAAGGAAGATATGGTAAAAAAAGTTTCTGAACTTAAAGCAAAAGGAATAGTTCCTAAACTTGCCATACTTAGAGTAGGAAGCAGGGCGGATGACCTTGCCTATGAAAAAGGTGCAATAAAGAAGATGGCTGATATAGGTATAGAATGTGAAGTACATGAACTTGCACAGGATGTAGGACAAAAAGATTTTGAGGCTGAATTCAATAAGATCAATTCAGACAAAAGTGTACATGGTATACTTATGTTCAGACCGCTTCCTAAAAACCTTGATGAGAATGCCGTACTTGAAGTTATACAGCCGCATAAGGATTCGGACTGTATGTGCAATGCAAATATAGCCAAAGTATTCTCCGGAGATTTAAGCGGATATCCGCCATGTACTGCACAGGCGGTTATTGAGATGCTTGATTATTACAAGATTGATCTTACAGGAAAGAGAGTTACTCTTGTAGGCAGAAGTATGGTAGTAGGAAAGCCGCTTGCCATGCTTTTATTAAAGCGCAATGCTACTGTAACCATGTGCCATACGAGAACTAAAGATCTTGCAGGTACCTGCCGTGGAGGCGAGATTTTAATAGCGGCTGCCGGAAAGGCAAGGATGATCACGGCGGATATGGTTTCAGAAGGTGCGGTAGTAGTTGATGTAGGCATCAATGTTGATGAAAACGGAGTTTTATGCGGAGATGTGGATTATGATGCAGTAGAAGGAAAAACTTCTTATATAAGCCCTGTTCCAAGGGGAGTTGGAAGCATAACAACCTCAGTGCTGGCTAAACATGTATTAAGGGGTGCCGGAGCTCAGTTTAATTAATCTGTGTTTTAAAATATAAAATATAACTAATTTTAATTAATACCGTATTTAAATATATAATTTATTATATTGATATTAAATTACAAATGGGAATTTCACAAATTAAAACAAAATAATTTGTCGAAAATGTTTTGTGTATTTTACAGAAAAACTTTCACCCCTAAAAAATCGAAACTGACTTTAGCAAGTCTGTTTTAGCAAGTCCGTTTTAGTTTGAAAAATACTCATCAACGCTTTTAACTATACCTTCAGCCGCTTCATTCTTTTTTTCGATAAGGATCCTGGCATCATCTATCTGATCTGAAAATCCTACTTCGACGAGACTTACAGGTATACTTGAATATGAAAATATTCTAAGCACTGCTGAATGTGAACCGAGATTTTTAAATCCTGCACTTTTTGAAACATTGTCTGCAAGAAGTGAGGCAAGTTTTTGTGAAGATGCGGCGTTTTGCTCTATTCCCATAATCTTAGTATAACCGGGGTGTAAAGTTCCGTCCATAAAATCATTATCGCCCGGATAAAATGCCATAGTACCCCTAACTCCCCTTTTATCGCTTGCATTTGTATGAATTGCAATCATTATATCCGAAGTTTCACCTGCAAGTACCGCCCTTGCACCATTTGAGAGATTCTGACTTTCCCCGGTTCTTGTGAGTACTACCCTGTATCCTTTTGCAAGGAGCTTATCTTTTACAAGCAAGGCGACCTTTAAAGTATATTCGGGTTCGGTTTCATTATTGTCATATACATTTTTATAATCACGTGCTTCAACCCCGAAGTCAAATGCCTTTTTGCCTTTCATGGAAGTATTCATGCCTGCAAGCATTTCATCCACAACCGGATAAACTTTCTCTTTTTTAAGCGTTGCTGCAGGATGTGAGTTATCTCCATGTCCGGGATCTATACATACTGTATGCCCGTTAAAATCAGAAGGCTCAAATATATAAACCTTTGCATCAGGAACTGCTGATTGTTTATCATTCCAGAGATAGTTTATATATTTTGAATCTGTACTTAAGGAATGCTCTTTTATACTTACTTGTGCTGTTTTTGGAGTTTCCTCGGCTGCCAGGGTTTTAAAACCCTCTATTTTTATTCCTGTAAATATAGCTGCTGCGGCAAAGGCGGTCAGCAAAACCGCATGCAACTTTATGCTCTTGCGGCAACAGTTGAAAAAAGTTAATGTTTTTATAAAAATATTTGTAAAACAAATTTTTAAATTTTTATATAATATTCTCATATCAACCTCCTTAAAGGTATTATAACTTTAAACCTTTATAATATCAAGCTGCTTAAAATCGTTATTTAATATAATGGGACCGATTTTTTAAAGTATGTTTCAGGTGATTGACCGCATAGCGTTAAAAATATATAATGTATTTAAAAAATTATTGAAAGGTCCGGTTTTATGAAATGGAAAAAGTATACTATCATGACCAAAACTGATGCTGTTGACATGATAAGTGCAGTTTTAAATGATATAGGTATAGAAGGCATTGAAATAGAAGATTTTGTACCATTGACTGATGAAGAGACGAAGGGGATGTTTATAGATATATTGCCTGAACTGCCTAAAGATGACGGCAAGGCAAAGGTAAGCTTTTATCTTGAAGACGGTATGGATAATGAAGAAATCTTAAATACGGTAAATGAAGAGCTTATGGAGCTTAATGTATTTAGCGATATAGGTTCCTGTATAATTATAGAAGATGAAACTGAGGATAAAGATTGGATTAACAACTGGAAACAGTATTTTAAACCGTTTAAGATAGAAGACATAGTTATAAAACCTACATGGGAAAAGATTCCTGAAAATATGAGATATAAAACCATGGTAGAGATAGATCCGGGAACGGCATTTGGCACAGGAGCACACGAAACTACAAAGCTCTGTATAAAACTTTTAAGAAAGTATATAGCTGAGCTCAAAAAGAAATCTGCAAAATCGGAAAATGCTCACAAAGGGAAAATAAGTATGCCAAAAAGCAGCTTTTTACCGGGAATTAAAAAAAATAAGAATATTAACAATAAAAAATCCGATACATGTATAAAAGTACTTGATGTAGGCACCGGCAGCGGAATACTTGGCATTACGGCATTGAAACTGGGTGCTGATGAGGTCATGGCAGTCGATGTGGATGATAATGTTAAGGAATGTGTATACCAGAATATGAAAGCTAATGATATTGATGACAGCAGTATGAAGCTTATATGCGGAAATATACTTGAAGATAAAAAAGTGCAGGAGGATATAGGTGAGAATTGCTATGATATAGTGGTTGCCAATATACTCGCACCTGTAATAATCCTATTGCAGAAAGAAATAGTAAGTCATTTAAAAGATGGTGCATTATTTATAGCTTCAGGAATTATAGACACTAAGACAAAGGAGGTTAAGTCTGCAGTAGAAAAAAATCCTTACCTTGAACTGATTGAAGTAGTAAGAGATGGAGAATGGTCGGCAGTTTGTGCAAAAAGAACTTTACGTCAGGCTTAACAGATTTATTTTTATGTATCATTTTTTTGTAAACCCGTCCTGTATACAGGAAAAAAAAGCAGTTATAGAGGGTGCAGATGCAAGACATATCTCAAAGGTTCTGCGTATGAGGGAAGGTGAAAAACTGATTATAAATACCGGCGGTGATTGGGAATATTTATGTGTTATAGAGAAGATTCAAAAAGACCGTGTATATCTTGAAATAAAAGAAGAAAATGAAGATGTAAGAGAACTGCCTAACAGGATAGTGCTTTTTCAGGCACTTCCGAAATTGGATAAGATGGATTTCATAATACAAAAAGCTGTCGAGCTTGGTGTAAGCGAGATTGTGCCGGTTATTACAAACAGGGTTGTGGTAAAACTTGATGCAAAAAAAACTTTACAAAGGTTTGAGAGATGGAATGCGATAGCTAAAAGTGCCGCACAGCAATCAAAAAGAAATATAATCCCTTATGTAAATAAACCGCTTGATTTTAAAAATGTACTTGAGTATACTAAGGACTTTAAGCATAAGCTTATACCTTATGAGCTTGAAAGAAGAAAAGGCAGGCTTGATATATTTTTAAAGAAAATATCAGCAGATGAAGATATAGCGGTTTTTATAGGTCCTGAGGGCGGATTTGAGGAATCCGAGGTTGAGGCTGCAATAGATGCAGGCTTTAATTCTTTAATGCTTGGAAAGCGTATATTAAGGACTGAAACTGCAGGACTTGCAGTACTGTCCGCAATAATGCTTTATCTGGATGCTTAATAAGCTGGAGTTATGTATGAATCTTGCCTGCTATAATTATAATATAAAGGAATTTGAATATATGAGAGTTTATTTTGATAATGCCGCTTCAACACAGACTGCAAAATCTGTAGTTGATATTATGAAAAAAACTATGGAAGAGGATTATGCAAATCCGTCAGCAAAGCATATAATGGGAATTGAAGCTGAAAATTATTATAAAGATGCCGCACAGACTGTGGCGGAAACTATGAAGGTAAATCCCAAGGAGATAGTGTTTACTTCGGGAGGGACTGAATCAAACAATATGGCACTGATAGGTGCAGCACAGGCATATAAAAGATCCGGAAAGCATATTATAACCTCCTCGATTGAACATGCCTCTGTATATGAGCCGCTTGCATATTTAAAGGAAGAGGGATTTGAGATAAGTGTGCTTAAGACTGACGGATTGGGACATATAGATTTAGAGGAGCTTAAAGACTGCATAAGGAAAGACACAATACTTGTATCCATAATGCTTGTAAATAATGAAGTGGGAGCGGTTGAACCTGCTGATGAGATTTCAGGCATTATAAAGAAAGCAAATCCTAAAATTATATTTCATGCAGATGCCATACAGGCATACGGTAAATATAAGATTTATCCTAAAAAAAGGGGGATAGATCTTTTAAGTGCCAGCGGTCATAAGCTGCATGGTCCTAAAGGGGTAGGGTTTTTATATGTAAATGAAAATATCAGACTAAAGCCCATAGTATTTGGCGGAGGACAGCAAAGAGGGCTTAGGAGCGGAACAATTAATACGCCCGGCATTGCGGCTATGGGAGAGGCGGCTCGCAGTGCATATACCGATTTTGACAATAAAATCAAAAAAATAACGGATATTAAAGACTATATAATTGATAATATAAAAGATTTAGAAGGAGTAAAAGTAAACTCGCAAAAGGGTCTTTTGTCAGCTCCGCATGTACTCAGTATCACGGTACAGGGCATAAAAAGTGAAGTGCTTTTACATGCGTTTGAGGCGAAGAATATATATTTTTCAAGCGGTTCAGCCTGTTCTTCAAATCATCCAAGAGTATCTAAAACTTTGAAGGCGATAGGGCTTAGCGATGAAGAAGCTTTTTCGACTATAAGACTTTCATTTTCCGAATATAATACTTTATCCGAGGCGGATTATTTTTTAAGAAATTTTAATGAATTGATTCCGCTATTAAAAAAATTTAAGTAAAGGTCTTAATTAGTATGAAGTATACATCATTTTTAATAAAATATGGAGAGATAGGTGTAAAAGGTAAAAACCGATATAAATTTGAAGATGCACTTATGAAGCAGATAAGAATTGCTTTAAAGCCGCTTTCCTGTGATTTCAGAGTAAGCAGGGAGCTGGGCAGAATATATGTAGATGCCGATGATGATTGCTATGATGATGAAGATGTTATAGATGCATTATGTAGAGTTTTTGGTATAGTTGCCGTATGTCCGGTTGTAAGAATTGAGTCAAAGGATTTTGAAAATCTTAAAAAGGCGGTAATAGAATATTTTGACAGGGCATATCCGGATAAGGCGGTAAGCTTTAAAGTTGATACCAAGAGGGCTGATAAAAGCTATGAAAAAACATCGGAGCAGCTGAATGCACTTCTTGGAGAGGCTATACTTGAGACATTTTGTGAAACGAGAGTTGATGTACACAAGCCTGATGTACTTATTAAGGTTGAGATAAGGAATCATATAAATATTTATTCACTGTCTCTGCCCGGACCCGGAGGTATGCCTGTAGGAACTAACGGAAAGGCTATGCTGCTTCTTTCAGGCGGTATAGATTCACCGGTTGCCGGCTATATGATAGCAAAGAGAGGTGTAAAAATAGAGGCTGTTTATTTCCATGCACCGCCATATACTTCTGAAAGGGCAAAGATTAAGGTAATAGAACTGGCACGGACAATGGCACGCTATACAGGTGTTATTAATCTGAATATAATTAATTTTACTGATATACAGTTGTATATATATGAAAAATGTCCACATGATGAACTGACTATAATTATGAGACGCTATATGATGAAAATTGCACAGCAGATAGCAAAAACAAATGGGGATCTTGCACTTATAACAGGAGAAAGTGTAGGGCAGGTGGCAAGTCAGACCGTACATTCGCTTGCAGTAACTGACAATGTATGTGAGATGCCTGTATTCAGACCGCTTATAGGTTTTGATAAGCAGGAGATTATAACTGCTGCACAAAAAATAGGTACATTTGAGACATCAATAGAACCGTATGAGGATTGTTGTACAATCTTTGTAGCAAAACACCCTGTAACAAAGCCGCAGCTGGAAAAAATACTTGAATCTGAGAAAAAACTGTCAGAAAAAATAGATGACCTTATAAAATCGGCAGTAGATACAAAAGAAAGAATACTGTGCAGTGCAAAATAAAGCTGCGGCTTTGACATTATTAAGTCAAATCCGCAGCTATGCGGCTGTCAGCATGATGCATAATATGTAAGTACAATTTACATGTTTTGACATAATCCGGTCAAAATACCACAGCATAGTACAATATAAAGAAAGTATAATACTGTATAACAAACCGGGACAAATAAATTGATTCATATCATCCGGAACTTACGGAACACAAACTAAGACACTTATATATAAAAGCGGTAATTACTCGTATATATAGGGTTTTAGAACTTCAATAATATGATCAACGTCATTATCGGCATGTATATTTAAGTCAATCGGCTTTGAAAGATCAAGACTGAATATACCCATAATTGACTTGGCATCAATTACATACCTTCCCGATACAAGGTCAAAATCAACATTAAACTGAGACAGGTCATTTACAAATGACTTAACCTTATCAATAGAGTTTAATGAAATGCGTATAGTTTTCATAAAAATAATTCCTCCTTAGTGAATTATAATATTTAAGTATTTTAATAAATAATATTGCTAAAATAAAGTGAATTATAACGGAGTAAAGGTACTGGATACTGCTGTTATAAAGCTGAAATTTCAGTTGAAATGCTAAAAGCATTCGCTAAATATATCCTACATATAAATTGGATTAAAGTCAAGGAGATTTTATGAGAAAGGTTGCTTTCCATACATTGGGATGTAAAGTAAATATATATGAAACCGAAGCAATGCAGCGAATTATGAGTGATGCAGGATACACTTTGGTAGATTTTAATGACAGAGCTGATGTATATATAATAAATACATGCTCGGTTACAAATATAGCCGACAGAAAATCACGTCAGATTCTGCATAAGGCAAAAAAAGAAAATCCGGATTCAATAGTTGTAGCGGCAGGCTGTTATGTACAGTCAGGGGCGCAAAAGCTGAAAAAAGACTGTAATATAGATATAATAGTCGGAAATAATAAAAAGAAAGATATAGCATTAATTATAAATAAATACTTTGACAGTATATATAATGAACCGGATCTTAAAACAGCCGATTTTATCGATGACGGTATAGAATTAAAAACGGCTGATTTTACCGATAAGATTACAGGTGTAAAAACAGATACTGTTTCTGATAAAAACAATAAAAAAACGGAAGTTTCAGCGGATAAAACAATTGCCGGAATTAAACCGGTATTTTCAGGGATTAATAATGATGAAAATGTCATAGATATAAACAAAAAATGTGAATATGAGGATTTTGGAGTATCAAAACTCGGAAAACACACAAGGTCTTTTATAAAAGTACAGGACGGCTGCAACCAGTTTTGCACTTATTGCATAATACCGTATACCAGAGGCAGGATAAGGAGCCGAAGCATGCAAAGCATTATGGCTGAGGTTGAAAGTCTTGCAAAAAACGGTTATAAAGAGATGGTGCTTACAGGCATACATCTATCATCATACGGAGTGGATATTGACAAAAAAGAACATCTGCTTGAACTTGTAAGCAGGGTTGCAGGTGTGGAAGGAGTTGAGAGAGTAAGGGTAGGTTCATTGGAACCCAGGATAATAAGTGATGTTTTTGTTTCAGGCTTAAAAAAAATCCCTCAGTTTTGCCCGCATTTTCACCTGTCGCTACAAAGTGGCTGCGACAGTGTGCTTAGGCGCATGAATCGGCAATATGACAGCAAAGATTTTATAAATGGAGTAGAGATAATAAGAAAGTATTATAAAAATCCTGCAATTACTACTGATATAATAGTAGGATTTCCGGGTGAGAGTGAAGAAGAGTTTAACATAAGCAGGGAATTTGTCGATAAAATAGGATTTTATGAGATGCATATATTTCCTTTTTCAATAAGAGAGGGTACTAAGGCGGCGAATATGCCGGATCAGCTTACGCATAAGGAAAAATCATCCCGTGCTTTGGCTCTTTCAGAGATAAACAGGAAAAACAGCCGTGATTTCAGAAAAAAATATATAGGGCAAATGAATGAAATATTAAGTGAGGAAATAATAGAGATTAATCAAAAAAGATATATTTCAGGTCATACAAGAGAGTATCTGAAAGTGGCAGTTCCGTACTTTGAAGGAGGGTTAAATCAATTTATAAAAGGAGAGATTAAATCATTTTTAAATGATGATATACTTTTAATGCAGCCGCTTAATTAGTTTTAGAATTAGTATTTTTGAACTTTCTATAGGTTAAATTACGGCATTAATATCCCCATCCCCGCCCTCATCATGCAAACTGTGAAAGGTAGTAATTATAAAAATAAAAATACTGTTGTAAATGTGCGGGGTATAAATATGAAAATACTATGTACCCTGCATAGTTTAGTATTTGAATATTTGTCTTTTAAAAATCTCATTGAACAGGTAAAAAAGCCAAAGCCTTAGTACAGGTCATGATATTTTTATACGACGGATTTTTCACACGCCTTGCCTGACTACCACATATTTTATGCTGTAAAATTTATCCTTGAAAAGTACTGATTAAAGCATTTTTTAAAGATATACCGATAATAAACAGTAGTATAAATTTAATGAAATGATGAATAAATCATGTATCATTTTTTATATTTAAACCTGAGTAAGAGTATAGCATAGAATTAAATCTTTGTATATAATGGAATCATTATTAAGACGAAAAAATTAATAGAAAGAATATTTAATTATGACATTTGACTGTTTGATTGTAGATGATGAAAAGACATTACTGGAAAGTACAGGTGAATATTTAAATTTATTCGGAATTAAAACTATTACTGCTCAAACAACACAAGAGTGCATTGATATAATAAATGAACATACAATCAGATTAATTTTATTGGATATTAATTTGCATAAAGATTCAGGATTTGAATTATGTAAGAAAATAAGAGATATAAGCAATGTGCCTCTTATATTTATAAGTGCCAGAAGCAGTGATGATGATAAGGTACTTGCACTTCATATCGGAGGTGATGATTACATACAAAAACCATACTCATTAAATTATTTAACGGCTAAGATAAAAGTTGTTTTAAAACGATATTATCCTGAGACTGTTGAAGAAATTATTAAACTTGGGAAATGTACAGTTGATTTAAAAAATGAAACTGTATATGAGGCGGATAATGAGATAAAATTAAAGAGTATGGAAAAAAAGTTGCTGTTTTATTTCATTAAAAATAAAGGACGGACAATTCCAAAAGAGGAACTGTTTCAAAATGTTTGGGATAATACATTTACAGGAGATAATACTTTAAATGTGCATATACATTATCTCAGAGATAAATTTGAAACAGATCCCGACAATCCAAAACTGTTTAAAACGGTATGGGGTATCGGATATATGCTTTATGATAAAGGATAAGATATGAAAAAAGTTATATTTTTCTATATATTATATTTAGCGGTATGTATTTCTGTATTATGTATTCCGACGGATGTTAAAACCTCAAAAAGCTATGTTGAAATTAATCATATTATAAAAATTGTTCAAAACAACTGGGAGTCGATAAAAGATAATACATTCACGGAAATAAAAGATATAGAAAATGATTTTTTTATTATTGATAACAATAATGAGATTATTTTAAAATCCTCAAAAGATTTTAAACCGGATAATAATATGTCAGTTCATCTAAAAAATAAAGATGTGATTGTAGATGTTAATAAAAATAATGTTACAGTCGGAAAAATCGTATTTATAAATAATGATAAGCAGATATACACTAATAAATATAGGCAATTGAAACTTTTTTGTTTTATATTTATGGTAATGTCAGCTGTTGTGATGAGTGTATTTTTATTTATTATTTCAAAAAGATTCTTAAAACCTATATATAAAATCAAAAAAATGTAGATCATATTATAAGCGGAAATTTGGAAATGCCGCTTATTGTAGAAACTGAAGGTATTATTGGAGATTTTGCAGACAGCTTTAATACATTAAGAGAGAGTCTTTTTATCTCTAAAAACAATGAGATTTTGTTAAAAAAGAAAAATAAAGAACTGATAGCAGCTTTGAGTCATGATATAAAAACACCGGTTGCTTCAATAAAAGCAGTGGCTGAGTTATTGTCAGTGCAGGAGGAAAACGATGATAAAAGAAGTAAGTTATTTGCCGTTATTACAAAGGCGGAACAGATAAATTTATTGGCAGAGAATCTGCTGCATACAACCTTGGAAGAACTGGATGAATGGGAAGTATTTGTTTGTGAGGAATCCAGTGAGATTATATCAGGTATTATAAAAAGTGCTGATTATAAAAATTATATACTTCCTTTTTCAATAGTTCCCTGCCTTATAAAACTGGATAAAAATAAAGCGCTGCAGATCTTTGATAATATTATTAACAATTCATATAAGTATGCAAATACACCTATTATTGTTAAATCTGAATGTATTGATAAATATCTTAAAGTAAGTATATCAGATTTTGGTAATACTATAAGTGATGAGGATATAGACTTGATAACTCAAAAATTTTACAGAGGTAAAAATTCAAAGGGACATATAGGGACAGGGCTGGGGATGTATATAAGTAAGAGCCTTATTGAGAAAATGGGAGGAAAACTTTTTGCTTCAAAAGAGGAAGGCAGGTTTTGTATAAATATATATATACCTCTTGCTTAATATTATTGATATTATTGATGTTCCGTAGATAGATTATAATTGTTATATAGACAGGCGAAAGAACAGTGTAAAGACCAAAAACAATACTGACAATATCGGGATTAAAGCGATATTGTCAGTATCGTACTATTCTTTTCGTTTAATAACTGAAATCGGTGTCTCGTTTTTCAATTTCCATAAGGTTAAAACTGATACTATGGATGAAACTATACATAGCAGGCACACAAAGCCTGATATATATACATCGGGTGATAAAAAATTTACTTTATATACTCCCATTTTATTCAGCATTAAAGTGATTATAATATCAGTAAAAAACTTCGATAATATATATCCTCCTAAACTTCCGAATATTACAATCGGAAGCATACTTGCCATAGCCTGATATATTATCTGTATTGTTTTAAATCCGATTGCTTTTAAAATACCGAACATATAAGTATTACTAAGCAGTGTAGTTTGAGCGACTAAAAATATTATGACTGAGATAATGCATATACTTAAGAGCAGTACAAGTATAATCAAATTTGAAATATTTTCCGTTACCGATTCAAACTGTTTATTAAATATATTTTGGAAATTATCTATGTATGTAATATCTTTATCACAAACTTGTTTTATATCTTCAATAACTTTATCTATATTTTTTTCTTCAGATGTGTATATATAGACAGTCTGCCATCCGGCATTTTTGTCAATCTGTCTGATACCGTCAAATGTAAGTGCGATATCTATTCCTCCTGTATAACTTCCCTGAGTTATGCCTGTTATTATATACTCACCGATATTGCAATTTTCCTGCAATTCATTCTTTATAGTTATAAAATCGCCTTCACTTTTTTTTAGCATATCAGACAGGGCAGCTGAAATTACAACTTCATTTTCGTGAATGGGATATCTGCCTTTATAAAGTCCTACCTTTTCAATTTTTTCATAATCATCATAAACTGTAGTCCTTGCATTGATTTTATCATCACAAAAAAGTACGGAACCTCCGGGACCTATCGCTTTTACAACTTGTTTTACATCATTTATGTCTTTTATTTTTTTTACAGATTGTTCTATATCTGCTGCATCCGTTAGTTGAAGAATGATTGAAAAGTTTTCCATTCCACTTATCTGCTTAAGTCCGAGCTTTTTGTTTTCTACAATATTCGAATATAATGTTAAACAGAATGAAGCTGCAAGTACAGACAGTGAAATAATTATTATCAAAACCGTATTTTGTTTTTTTCTTTTGCAAAAAAGTTTCCATGCAATTATGAAATTAGGGTACAGTACTCCTTTTGTTGATGATATTTTAGAAATGTGTAAAACATTATCAAGTATTCCATGCAGTGCTTTGACAGGAGATACTTTTCCGGTTTTTATTACTGATAAAAATGTTAAAATTGCTATTGTACATATACTTATTATAAAAAAACAAATTATTCTTATAAGATTTATATTATTTTTCCATTGAAATCCCGTTTCGGCAGTTATAGATTTAAATATACTGTTATATAATTTTGCTGACAAAATTATCCCTGTAATATAGCCTAAACTGCTTAAAAATATGTATTGAATCACATATGTAATACTTATTTCGTCAGATCTGTATCCAATTGCTTTCAGAATTCCTATATTTTTATATCCGTTTATAATACTGCTTTGTGTTTTATATTTAATTATCAGTGCAACTACTATTATATTTATAACTGCAAAAAAAATCATAATGTATTTATATACTTTCATTGAAGCGTTCATTGTAAAAGCGGCACTGATACGGTCGACATAATTAAGATAAGGGACATCCTTAAATAAACTCAAAAGTTTTTTATGTATTGATAAGTTTTGAGATTTTATTAATATTATTTTACTGTTTTCGTTCTTTTCCACGAAATCTTCATTCATAGCCTTAAATGCTTTATCAGGCAGTTCAAAAGCTATTGTGCCTCTGTTTCCGAAAAGGATACTTTCTGTAAATCCGGCAATATGGTATGTCGCAGTTTTGTTATTATGTTTAAAAGCAAGTCTGTCTCCAAGCTTAAATCCAAAAAAGCTTTTACATATAAAAGGTATATATATAGGATCTTCATATTTTTCCTGCGATTCTTCAAGAATTTTAGTTGTAGATAGATTTGTATCTCTGTTAAAATTTCTAATCATCCATGCTCCGGAAAGTTGTGTTTCCTGATTTTCATGAATTAACTGTGTATTTAAAAGAAGCAGAGCATCCTCCACCTGATAATTACTGACATCTGTATCCTCATTCAGCATCTTTCTTATATCGTATTCTTTAATATTATAATAATCTGCCGGTATTACTTCTGCACAGTCAGCACTGTTTGTATCCTTAAACGCCGCAGAAAATAATGTATTAAAATTATCTTCAAGAGAAAAAATACTATTACATAAAAAGGCTAAAATCATTGATAATATGACATAGACTATTGATGAATATATATTTTTTAAAATCATGGAACGTGCTAAAATCCAATTTTTTTCATATATAATTACCATCCCATTCTTTCTAAAAAAGCTTCCAGCGTACTTATCCGTTCACTTTTTTCAAATACTGTTAAAGTTTCTATTAAATTACTCTGCTGAAAAACAAAGCCGCAATTATTTCTTCTGAATATTGCCAGCTGTTCGTTATTTTTCCTGCCTATTTCATCGCCTGAAAAATATATATGTCCCAATGTCGGTCTATCCATTCCCGACAACATATATAACAAGGTTGATTTACCTGATCCTGAGGCTCCCATAATCACTGTAAAATCATCAGAGTATATCTCCAGATCAATATTTTTTAAAATATTTTCCTGTAAATCGCCCTGTACAAACGATTTACATAGCTTGTCCGTTTTGATTAAAACCGTCTTTTTATCGTTCATATTAATCTCCATTTCACCGCCGGGTTGCGGCATAAATAGTGATGAAAAGTATTTTTCAAACTAATATTGCCCCCTTATTTATTTTTATTTAAATATATAATAGCATTATAATCCTTAATATACTTTTCCTGTATATTATTTAATCTTAGCCATATCTTAATTATACTTAAATTGTATTTAATATTTTAAGAAATATCCGTAATATTAGTATAATAGTTTATATTTTGTATATTTCATGTATTTAACAAGGCGGCAGACTCCAAAATTAAGAGCTGAGCAACAAAGTCTGCTGCCCAGCCCGTTAATTTTTTTAAAAAATTTTGTTTTAAATATACCTGTAAATATTTATTTAATACAGTCGGAGATTTGCTAATCAAGTAGCATAGTTGTCCAGTTAAGTTCCTGTATTATCTCATCGGTTTGCCTGATTTCTTTTGAAATACTGTCAACTTCCTTTTGCAGTTTGGCTACGGGTACTGAAGGATATATCTTTATTTCTTTGCGTGAATAGCGGTCAACCACCTCGCTCGCATTTTCAAGGAAAGAACGCATTATATTAAGGCGAAGTTTTAAACAGTCTCTGTGTGCAAGATGTTCGGTGATTGATATGTTGTTTATTATAGTAAGACTGTTTGTCAAATTTATCTTTTTTATAAGTTCCTCAAGTCTTGTCATTATACTGTCAAGCTCATCAAGCAGATTTTGAGGATCTTCAGCAGGCGACTCTCCCTCCTGTACTCTTGAATTGTTATTAAGCCTTTTTTGAAGCTCATTGAGTCGGTTTTGAAGATCCTGTCTTTCAGCAAGTGCAGATGCAAGTTTCATATATTTCCTACTTTCTTATTTTGTCAGATGCTTTATAAATTTTTCTTTAAGTTCTTTTTGGAGCTGTTCATTAAGTCCGGTTGATGTAAATTTTTTTATTATATCTCCAAGTTGTGCCCAGCTTTCTTTTTCCCTGCCTGCAAGTACCGGAAAGAAAAATACGCCATTTGCTTCCGCTGCTGACATATCTCCGGGTGCATCACCTATCATCAGTACATGCTTTTTATCATATCCGAATTCCATCAGCCTTTTTATGCAGAATGATTTAGTGCCCGCATCCTGTGCAAGCAGTATGTCAACCACATCAAGGAGCCCGTGCTTAGTCCATTCCTTATGAACTGCGTCCGGATTTGCAGATGAAACTATGGCTATGTCGGCAAGAGACTTTGCAGGCATAAGTATTTCATGCACTCCGTCAAATGGAAGAAGTTCGTCTTCGTCAAGCTCATGTATTGATTTATTTACCATCTTTGACCAGTTTGAAGCCTTTTTTAAGCATGGGCTGTCAGTTTTTTTAATTTCAGCCTCAAGTGAACTAAATGAAAATTCACCGGTAGTTGACACCCAGTTTCTTAAATCCTCAAGTCCTTCAACAGATATATATTTATCATTTATTTCATTTAAAATAATTTCAAGCCCTTTATAACGATTTATTCCTCTGTCCATAGAGTAAAGGTTTATTTCATTCCATCGCTCAAGCATTTCATCATTGTATTTTTCAAGTTGCCATTCTGCTACAAAACATGGACCGAAGCATTTTTTATGCTTTATATCCATAGTATCCATGACACATCCGTCTGAGTCGACACAGAGCAGAAAGTCCTTTGTTTTTTTAAATTCGGAAAATGAATGTGAAGTTTTAGTGTCCATAATTAATCCCCTTTTATATTTTTATATTGCCTTTGGCTTTTTGGTATAAATTCAGCTTCCGGAGAATTTTTATTAAAATCGGATACAGTCAGCTATCTCAGCAGCTTTTGGAAATAATCCGAACATCCCGCCGGTATGTATAAAAAGAATATTTTCATATTTAGAAAAGTCTGCATGAATTCCGTCTTTTGGTATATCGCTGCCTACCGGATTTTTAAGCTGTGAGTGTCTTATCTCTGAAAGCATGCCTTTAAATGCCTTACCTGTATATACAGGATCTATAAATATCCCTTCTTTAGATGCAAGATGTTTTATGAGCTTAAAATCATCAGGCGAATTGATGCCGTAGCCTTCACCCCTGTAAAGATCTATTATATTTAAATCCTCCTTTTTGATTCCGAGGCTTTGCGGAGTATGTGTATAATTTTCATTTGATATATATTTACAGCAGTCTTTTATATTGTTATAGGTTACTTCTTGAAAATAACTGCGTTCTTCGCTTACACTAAAGCCTATGATATCAAAACCGGCATTATATATGACATTACCGAGCACAAGTCCGGCAAATGTACCTGTTGAGCCTACCGTATCCACAATAGCATCAAAGTGTATACCAAGCTCTTTTTCCTGTGAAAGAATTTCCCTGATAGCTTCCATATACCCGAACATACCTATGGCATTTGATGCTCCCATAGGTATTATGTAACCGTTTTGCCCACTTGCCTTAAGCTCATTGCATATATTATCCATTATTTTGTCAACATTTTTATAATCCTGGGGACTTATGAGACGTACATCGGCGTCAAGCATAAGATCAAGCAGATAATTGCCGGACGGAGGTGTTTTTTCTCCGTCTTTAAGTACAAGTACGGTCTTAAGACCGAGTTTTGCACCGGCGGCGGCTGTTGCCCTGCAGTGATTTGACTGGAGTGCACCGCAGGTTATAAGAGTATCTGCCTTGAGGTTTAGTGCCTGTGCTATTGAATATTCAAGTTTACGCACTTTATTTCCGGATAATTCCATGCCGGTGAGATCATCTCTTTTTATATAAATATTTTTGCCATATTCAGTTGAGATTTTGTTAAGTTTGTCAATCCTTGTAGGAAGGTATGCTAAATGAATCTTAGGAGGTATATTATACATTACAAAACATAAATCCTTTCTGCTTTTTTATAAGAGTATTATATCAAAAAAACAAAAAAAATAAAATATTGACGGCTGATAAATTTCTTTATAGTATAGGTATTATAAAGTCATGGGAATGACATTAAAAAATCATATAAAGGAGCAGATTGAATGGCAAATATAATTGATTATATAAAATGGCGTGGCGATTTAAAATTTACAAATGATGCTTTTAATGAAGTTGATAATGTGATACTTGCTGAACTTGCGTATATAAATTTTTCAGGTATAGTGCCTGCAAATAAAGAGGGAGGTATAAGACTTCGTGATGCAGCCGGGATCTTTTTGCGTTCATTTAAACAAAAAGAAATTGAAAAAAGAGGGCTTCACATGGTTACTCCATTTGAAATACTTAAAAATATACGCAGATCACGCAGATTCGGGGCAATAATTCTTTATAATTATATCGAAGATATCAGCGACTATGAAGGGACACAATTTAGTGCAGTTTCAATGAAGCTTGATGATAAAAGCCTTTATATAGCATATAGCGGTACTGATGATACAATAGCGGGGTGGCGTGAAAATTTTACCATGAGTTTTGCAAAACGCACTGTTGCACAACAGAAGGCAGTTGACTATATAAATGAGTCGGCAGGTACAGGAGATGAAGTTATACGTGTAGGCGGTCATTCAAAGGGAGGTAATCTTGCGGTTTATGCTTCAATATACTGTGATAAAAACGTAAAAGACAGGATCAGGAGAGTTTTTAATAACGACGGTCCCGGCTTTACACGTTCATCGGTTCCTGAAGATGATTATAACAGTATTGTAAGCAGAATTGAAACTATAATACCGACTGATTCCATTGTAGGTATGCTGTTAGAGCATGATGAGGATGTGTCGGTAGTAAAAAGTATAAATATGGGGATAGCACAGCATGATGCCGGTAACTGGCAACTTGAGAGAACAAAATTTATAAGGGAGAAGGATATAGGTAAATCAGCCTCACTGTTAAACAAAACAATAGTAAATTGGCTTGCAAGGCTTAAACCTGATGAAAGAAAAGAATTTATAAATGTCGTTTTTGATATTTTACAGGAAAATAATATAAAGACCTTAGGTGATTTAACAGGTATGCCGCCTGATATGCTTTTTAACCTGTTTAAGGATTGGGGCCGTGTAAATGCCGCCAATGACGATATAATAGGCAGAACTATGAAGGTGTTTTGGGAAGAGGGAGGAAATTCACTAAAGGATGAGATAGGAAAATTTATAGAAAATGTGCTTCATGGGAAAAAACAATCCTGATAATAAAATAATTAATTTTAATAAATAATAAAGCATAAAAAAAGATTTTACATTATAAAAAAGGTTTTGCATTTATGAAGAAAATTAAAAAGATTATATTAACTGCTGTTTTAGGAATTGCTGCAGTAACAGCTATATATTTGTTATATGTATTTGTAAGTTATAAAAGACTTCCTGATAATATAGTGCTTGATGTAGAAGAACCTGCTACAGGCACGGCTTCAAATGCTTATTATATGCTTAAGAAAAATACCGACTATACCGCTTTTACATATAACATAGGATTTGGTGCATATACACCTGATTTCAGTTTTTTTATGGATGGAGGGAAAAGCTCGTGGGCAAAAAGCAGAGAAAGTGTTACAGCTGCTGTCGGAGGAGCTGCAGAATATGCTTATAATCAGCAGCCGGATTTTGCACTTATACAGGAGATGGATATAGACGGTACAAGAAGCTGGCATGTAAATGAATTTGAAGTATTCAGTAAAAAATTTAATGATTACTATAAGGCTTTTGCACAAAATTATGATTCGGCATTTTTAATGTATCCTCTTACACAGCCGCATGGAAAAAATAAATCAGGCATAGCATTATACTCAAAATATAAAATTGAATCTGCATTAAGAAGAAGTTTTCCTATATCAACCTCATTTACAAAATTTTTGGATCTTGACAGATGTTACAGTATATCGGCAGTACCTGTAGAGAATGAGAAAAAATTAATTATAATAAATCTGCATATGTCTGCTTACGGGCATAGTGATGAGGTGAGGACGGCACAGATTAAAAAGCTTTTTAATGATATGGAAAAAGAATATAAAAAAGGAAATTATGTACTGTGTGGAGGCGATTTTAATCATAATCTTAAGGCACAAGAGGGTGCTGTTGGAGATTTTGAAACTTATACACATCCCTTTCCCAGAAGCGGTCTTCCTGAAGGCTTTTATTTTGCTATGGACAGACTTGGTGAAGATGAAAAATCTGCACTCAGGAATACTTCAAGGGATTCAGGAAGACCATTTATTGAGGGTGAGAGTGAAACCGTAACGCTTGACGGTTTTATATTTTCAGAAAATATAGAAATGATAAAATATGAGAATCTTAATACAGGTTTCAGTTTTTCGGATCATGAGCCAGTAAAGGCTGTATTTGAGCTTAAATAAAGCTTTTTAAACAGCTAAAGTAGAGTTATGTCGGTATAGCGGTGAAATTAAAAACCATGTTTATATAAACGTAATATTAATGCAATAGATTTGTTACTATTATTAAGTTTAATAAAATAGTATAATCTATATTAAATACAGCATGAATGACCTTTAAAAGCTATTGCCTCATTAAAATGGTACTGTTCTCAAAGCAGTAACAGTTAGAGACGACTTAGGTTTATAGGCGGATATGCTTATATGTGCTGTTCGGCTGTTTTTAATAAAATTATATGGAGGGTTTATCTTACTATGAAAAGAAAAGGAATCATGGCACTGATCACCGTACTTGTATTATCTGCTCTGCCTATGACAGTATTTGCAAGAAGCAGACGGCAAATACGAGAAGAAAATGATCAGGGAAGAATCAAAAATGAGGATCAATTCTATGCGACTGCAGGTATAGCCTTCAGTCAAGCAGTTACATTTGAACTGCCTGATGATGCGTCAGGAATTGAAGTGCTTACCACGGGACCTTTATCAGCCTCAGAGCTTTCAATAGACAGTTCAGGTCTTATAACCGGAGTACCGTCAGCACCTGCTGTAATTGAAGCCAGAATCAGATACAGGTTTATACCTGATGTAGCTACACCGTCTGATGCCAATTTAACTACTGAAAAAAGGATACGTATATCAGTTTCGGATAATGTACCTGCCGGTAAGTACATAATAAGGTATGTTAATCTTCAAAATGAAACTATCCAGATAGACTCCGGAAATATGCCTGCCAGTGAAACCTGGTATGATTTGCAGCTTACAAGTGCACAGGCTGCAGGTTATGTGGTAAGTCCCAATCAGGAGTATTCAGGTAATAATTTTAAATATGGAGAGGTATCCAAGGTACTTATAGGCGGTAATTATAACAGTTATATAATAAAATGTGTAAGAGTGTCGTCAAATACCGGCAGAAGCTCAGGAGGAGGATCTTCAGGCTCTTCAGGTGGAGGAGCAACAAGTTATAATCCGCCTGTAAGACAGGGCTGGATCTATGACGGTTCAGGTTGGTACTATTATTCGGGAACCAGCCGCAGTACACTTAAAAAAGGCTGGCATCTTGATCCGCAGGATGGATTCTGGTATTATCTTGCAACCGATACCGGAAAGATGTTTGAGGGATGGCATGATATAAGCGGTAAATGGTATTATTTTAATCCGCATACCCCGTTCCCGACATGGGAGCTTGGCTCGGACAATGAGTGGCATTATAAACATATACAGGGAAGCCGTCCGCTTGGATCAATGTTCAAGGCTGAAAAAACTCCTGACGGATATAGTGTAGATGAAAACGGTGCTTATATACCTAATTAAATTTCACAATTTATAAAAAATTTAATACAAAACAAAAAAAGTCCTCAAGATTTACATCAAGAGGGCTTTTTTGTAGCAGAATTACTACATTGTGAATAAACCAATAGCGAACAATTGATTTAAAAATAAAAAAAATTAAAAAAAGTTACCAAAACCTATTGACAAACTAGGAATTAGATGGTATAGTTAGCGAGTCCTAACCAATAAAGGTAAAATATTTTAGGAGAAGATAAAGAAATGTCTGATACCATAAAAGCAAAAACAGTAAGGCTGTTTAGGAATGGAAATGAGGACATAAAGATGCAGCTGGGGCTTTTAATCAAGTCGGCACTTGTACTTAAAGGCTGTAAGCAGTCAGGTATGTTCTTTGCAAAGGATTATGAACTGTCAATTTTAGCTGATTTAGCTTTAAGGACAAAGCTTTGTTTATCTGTATTATATTCAAAGAAGGGCAGACACCTTGTATTTATATACAGGAAAGACGGGCTGCTTGATTACCTTGGTTCTGATGGGGCGGCTGTACTTTTAAGGAGGTACGGTTATGAGGGTGAGAGATTGGAAAATTTGTTTTCCAGGCTGAGGAAAAGGATGTCGGACTTTTACAACAGGGACGGTGAATTTCCCCATGAGATAGGGTTATTTCTGTGCTATCCCCTGTGCGATATACAGGGTTTCGTAAAAAACGGTGGCAAAAATTTCCTGTTTAGCGGATATTGGAAAGTTTATGATGACTTAGAAGCAAACCTGAAGATATTTGAGATCTTTGACAGAGTAAAGGAAGAGGCTGTTGATGAGTGGCTTGCAGGCAGGACGTTATATGAGATTGCGGTATAAGTCTTAAATTAATATAAATGCCATTATTAAATAATATTAGTTCTGGCATTGCTATATATTAAAGCACCTTTTTAAATAAGGGAAGCTTAGGCTTTCCAAGGTAAATCAAACTAGAAGGAGAATAACAAAATGGAGAAAGTTAGTATTGTTTACTGGAGTCAGACGGGTAATACCGAGGCTATGGCAAAAATGATTGCAAAAGGAGTTGAGGAAGCAGGAGCAAAGGCGGAACTTATACAGGTTTCCGATGCAAATGCAGATGAACTTCTTAAGCTTCCGGGATTCGCTATCGGTTGCCCTGCTATGGGTGCCGAGGAACTTGAAGATGCAGAGGTTGAGCCTTTTGTAGCTTCAATTGAAGGAAAAGTTTCAGGAAAATCCCTTCTTCTTTTCGGTTCATATGACTGGGGCGACGGAGAATGGATGAGAATCTGGCAGGATAGAATGACTGCAAAGGGAGCAAGCCTTGTTACAGGAGAAGGTGTTATAGCAAACAACTCACCTGATGCTGAGGCGGAGGCTAAACTTAAGGCAGCAGGCGCTGAGCTTGCTAAACTTTAATTAATTGCGATTTTAACCACCTGGATATTATTCAACGCAAAGAACAGTAAAAAGGTGCTTAAAATAAATATGGTCTTTTGTCCGGATACAGTCCGGATTTAAGATATACACAGTGTTACACATATTGAAATTTCCTCTTACTTTTGAATATAACCGATAAGGCCTGAGCAACCTTACCGGTTATATTCTTTTTATATAAAATTATAAATTTAAATCTATAAAATTCTAAATTATATGGAATTGATTTTATATTAAGATTGTAATAAAAATCAAAAATAATGAACACAAAACTTGTTATTTATGATATCATAGTATATCAGCGACAATGAAATATAAAGTATAAATCAATTATATTATTGATTTTATACAGTCTGTACAGGCAGGCATATTATTATAATACATCTAACATAACGGAGGATAAAAATGAACATTGAGAATAAAGCTGTAAACGCCATAAGGATACTATCAGCAGATGCGGTGCAGAATGCAAATTCCGGGCATCCGGGATTTCCGCTAGGTGCAGCTCCTATAGCCTATGAATTATGGGCAAATCATATGAAGCATAATCCGCAAAATCCCGGCTGGCAGGATCGGGACAGATTTGTACTTTCAGGCGGGCATGGTTCAATGCTTTTATACTCATTGCTTCATCTTTTCGGCTATGGAAATCTTTCAATTGAAGATCTAAAAAATTTCAGACAGTTAAACTCATCTACTCCGGGACATCCTGAATATGGACATACGATAGGCGTAGAAGCCACGACAGGACCGCTTGGTGCAGGCATGGCAATGGCAGTCGGTATGGCAATGGCAGAAGCACATTTGTCTGCGGTATTTAATGAAAAAGACTTTGAGGTTGTTGATCATTTTACATATGTACTTGGAGGCGACGGCTGCCTTATGGAGGGTATCAGCTCTGAGGCATTTTCACATGCAGGAACACTCAGGCTTCATAAACTTATAGTTCTTTATGATTCGAATAATATAACAATAGAAGGCTCAACTGATCTTGCTTTTACTGAAAATGTTATGAAGCGTATGGAAGCGTTTGGATTCGGAACATTTGAAGTAAAAGACGGCAATGATCTTGATGAACTTGCAGAAGCATTAAAGGCGGCAAAAGCCGATAAAACACGTCCTTCATTTATAAAGATAAATACCGTTATAGGTTTCGGATGCAGCCAGAAACAGGGAAAAGCAAGTGCCCACGGAGAGCCTCTTGGTTTGGAAAACGTAAATGATCTGCGAAAAAATCTTGGCTGGGATATAAAAGAAAGCTTTGAAGTGCCTGATGAAATTTATTTACATTATAAAAATATAGGACTGAAAAAAGCCGAAGACGAAAAAAAATGGAATGAATTATTTAAGAAATATTCTGAAAAATATCCGGATAAACGAAGGCTTTGGGATGCATTTTATTCAGATGCGGATATAAAAATGCTTGATGCAAATGAGTTCTGGCAATATGAGGATAAACCGCAGGCAACAAGAAATATATCAGGGACAATACTGAACAGGCTTAAAGATATAATGCCTAATCTTATAGGAGGTTCGGCGGATCTGGCTCCTTCAAATAAATCATATATGAACGGCGAGGGAGATTTCCTTGCAGGAAATTATACAGGGAGAAATATTCATTTTGGAGTGAGAGAACTTGCCATGGCAGGAGAGACAAACGGAATATTGCTACACGGCGGTTTAAGACCTTATTGTGCAACATTTTTTGTATTTTCAGACTATACAAAACCCATGCTTAGGCTTGCATCACTTATGGGTATACCGTCTATATATATTTTTACACATGATTCAATAGGTGTGGGTGAGGACGGACCGACACATGAGCCTGTTGAGCAGCTTGCAATGCTTCGTGCAATGCCAAATTTTAATGCTTTCAGACCTGCTGATGCAACTGAAACTGCGGCAGCATGGTACAGTGCAGTAACATCAAAGCGTACGCCGACCGCTGTAATACTTAGCAGACAAAATCTTGTACAGCTTAAGGGAAGTTCAAAGGATGCACTTAAGGGTGCTTATATAATTAAGGACTCGGTAAAAGAAACTCCTGATGTTATATTAATGGCTTCAGGTTCCGAGGTAAACCTTGTGATGCTTGCAGCAGAAAAATTATACGAAGAAAATATAGATGCCAGAGTTGTGAGTATGCCTTGCAGCGATATATTTGATGCCCAGGATGAGGCTTATAAGGAAAAAATACTTCCAAATTCTGTAAGAAAAAGGATTGCGGTTGAAGCACTTTCGTCATTTGGATGGGAAAGATATACCGGAATTGACGGGGAGGTTATAGCTATGAACAGTTTCGGTGCAAGTGCTCCTCAGGATAAACTTTTTAAGCATTTCGGATTCAGTGTTGAAAACATTGTTGACAGAGTTAAATTATTATTTAAGTAATATCAAATTATTTTTCAGGTAATTAGTAAGTATAAGTTGAGGTAATGCAATATAATGGGAGGTATATTTGGTGTAGCGGCTAAGGACAGCTGTGTTATGGATCTTTTTTTTGGTGTTGACTATCATTCGCATCTCGGAACAAAGAGAGGGGGGATGACTGTATGTGATGGCAAAAGCTTTAACAGAGTTATACATAATATAGAAAATTCCCCTTTCAGGACTAAATTTGAATATGATGTTGAAGATATGCATGGAAATCTGGGGATAGGCTGTATATCTGATAAAGACCCTCAGCCGCTTCTTATACAGTCGCATCTTGGAAGCTTTGCGCTGACTACAGTAGGTAAGATATCAAATAAAGACAATATAGTCAAACGGCTTTATAAGGAGGGGATGACATATTTTCTCGAACAAAGCGGGGGCAGTATAAATGAAACAGAGCTTGTAGCGGCTCTTATAAACAGAAAACCGAGCATAGAGGAGGGGATAGAGTATGCAAAGGAGGTTATAGAAGGCTCCATGAGCATGCTTATAATGACTTCACAAGGTATATATGCCGCAAGAGATAAAAACGGCAGGACTCCGCTTATAATAGGCAGAAAAGATACTGCATATTGTGTAACCTTTGAAAGTTATGCCTATTTAAATCTCGGGTATACTTTTTGCCGTGAGCTTGGACCCTCCGAGGTCGTATTTATAAATCCCGACGGTATAAAAGATATAGCTTTGCCCTGTGAATATATGAGTATATGTGCATTTTTATGGGTATATTACGGTTATCCGACTGCCACGTATGAGGGCAGAAATGTTGAACAGATGCGTTATATATCAGGAAGTCTGCTTGCAGGCAGAGATGATGTTTCTGCCGACATAGTTGCAGGTGTTCCCGATTCAGGAACTGCACATGCAATTGGATATGCAAATGAGTCGGGGATATCTTTTGCAAGACCGTTTATAAAATATACTCCTACATGGCCCAGGTCATTTATGCCTACAAGGCAGGACCAGAGAAAACTTGTGGCAAGGATGAAGCTGATACCTGTTGAGGCTCTTATAAGAGGTAAAAATCTCCTTTTAATTGACGATTCGATAGTGAGAGGAACTCAGCTTAGGGAAACAACGGATTTTTTGTATCATAGCGGTGCAAGAGATGTTCATGTAAGACCTGCATGCCCTCCTGTTATGTTTCCATGTAAATATCTGAACTTCTCACGTTCGACCTCAGCTTATGATCTTATTGCCAGGCGTATTATAAGGGAACGTGAAGGTGATGATGTATCTGATGAACTTTTGTGTGATTATGCGAACCCTGACAGCAGAAATTACAGAGAGATGGTTGAGAAAATAAGAAAACAACAGAATTTTACTACACTTAGATATCAAAGACTTGATGATTTAATTAAATCTATCGGATTGCCTGAATGTAGACTTTGTACTTACTGCTGGAGTGGGCATGAAAAATGATGTATAAGACCTCATAGATAGACTTTTAATATAAAAATACAGATTCTTAAAAAGGCGAATTCTTAAAATAAGAATCTTTAAAAATTTTTAAATAAGACTGTGTATACATTTGGAAAAAATAAGAAGAGAGGCTAAAAACAGCGTGAAAACTGCAGTTGCGACAGATACAAACAGCGGACTTAATAAAGAGGAGTGCATTAAACTGGGAATTTACCTGCTTCCGATGCCTTTTTCGATATCAGAAAAAGATTTTCTTGAAGGAGTGAATTTAAGTAGCAGAGATTTTTTTGCCGCTATGGAGGCAGGTGAGGATATACGGACTTCACAGCCTTCTCCAGGTCAGCTATGTGATTTCTGGGATGAAATATTAAAGGAGAATGATAACCTTGTATATATACCTATGTCTTCAGGGCTTTCCGGAACATATGAAACCGCATGGATGCTTGCAGATGGAGATAAATATAAATCAAGAGTTTATGTTGTTGATAATAAAAGGATTTCAGTTACTCAGTATGCTTCGGTTCTTGAGGCTAAAAGGCTTGCGGATAACGGTACGGATCCTATTGCAATTACTCAAATTCTTGAGAAAGAAGCATCCGATTCAGTGATTTACCTTACTGTGGAGACTCTTAAATATCTTAAAAAAGGGGGCAGGATCACACCTGCCGCTGCGGCGCTGGGTACTCTTTTAAAAATAAAGCCTGTACTGACTATACAAGGTGATAAACTTGATGCATTTGCTAAGGTTAGAACTATGAAACAGGCTAAAAATGTGATGCTTAATGCACTGGAAAAAGATCTTGCTGAAAGATTTTCAGATGTTAATATTGAAAAAACAGATATTTATATAGCACATGCCAATGAATATGATGCTGCTGTGAAATTCAGAGATGAGGTATATGAATTTTTCAGTATTAAACCTGAAAATATGGATATAAAGATACAGGAGCTTTCACTTTCAATTTGTACACATGTAGGTCCCGGTACACTTGCACTTGCAGCTGCAAAAAGACATCAAATATAAAATCCCCACAGTACTTTAAATGTAAGATAAAATTTTTAAAAAATCAATCAGTTAAAAATATAGAAATTAGTAAAAGTATAAAAACTAATGAAAGAAAATGCAGATAAAAAATTTAAATTTCCGCCTATACATCTAAGACTTCTTTTGATTTTCATTTTTATGATAATAACCATAGTACCTGCGATAGCACAAATGCTGCTGCTTACAGGTACTTTTATACAGAGTGCGGTGGATGCAAGGCGCATAGAACTTCAAGGAAACGGTCTTATTCTTGCAAATAAGATAAGTAAAAGTCTGTACCTCAATAATGAAGAAAAAGAAAAAAATGAAGCTGTTGACAATGAAATAGACGATTTTGCAAGAATATATAATGGGAGGATAGTTGTTACAAACAGTGATTTCAGGATAGTAAAGGACACATTTAATCTTGCAGCAGGCAAAATTAATGTGGCAGAGGAGATTATAAAATGTTTTGACGGAGAAAGTTCAAATAAATATAATAGTGAAAAAAATTTTATAGTGCAGACTTTCCCTATATATTCACCTACTGAAGAAAATAAAATTGACGGTGTTATGCTTGTAACGGCTTCAACTGAAAGCATTACGAATATTTTAAAAGATACAAGGTCAAAAACCGATGCATTGTTTAGTGCTGCCATACCTATATTTCTGATGGTATCTATAATCATAGTAAATATTATCGTAAGACCGTTTGTAAGGCTCGGCAAGTCGCTTGCAAGGATTTCCGCCGGTGATCTTGATGATAAAGTAAATGAAAATACCTATACTATAACAAAGGAGATTTCTTCAACTATTAATTCAACCCTTGCAAAACTTAAAGCGGTCGATCAGTCCAGAGAAGATTTTGTAGCAAATGTTTCTCATGAACTTAAAACTCCGATTACTTCAATGCGTGTACTTGCGGATTCTATTATGTCGATGGAGGAAGCTCCTATAGAATTGTATAAGGAATTTATGAATGATATATCAGGTGAGGTTGATCGTGAGTCAAAGATAATAGATGATCTGCTTGCACTTGTAAGGCTTGATAAAATGGCAGTAAGACTAAATATTGAACAGACTGATATAAATCTGCTTATAAAACAGACTCTTAAAAGGCTTAAGCCTATCGCTGCACTTAGAAAGATAGATATAATACTTGAAACCGCAAGAGAGGTAAAGGCTGAGGTTGATGAGACAAAGCTCTCACTTGCACTTAACAATCTTGTTGAAAATGCAATAAAGTATAATAAAGAGGGAGGCTGGGTCAGAGTTACACTTGATGCTGATCATAAATTTTTTTATATAAAGGTAATAGACTCAGGTGTAGGTATAGATGAAGAATTCAGGGAAAGTATATTTGAAAGGTTTTACCGCATAGATAAGGCAAGATCAAGAGAAACAGGCGGCACCGGGCTTGGGCTTTCAATTACAAAAGGAATAATTATGAGACATAAAGGTATAATAAAAGTAAGCGATGGGGAGGGGGAAGGCACGGTATTTACTGTAAGAATACCGCTTAATTATATAAAATGATATTAAATGGTGATTTTCAAAAAAAACATTTTGCTTTAATCTGCATTTTTACAATGTTTGTACTGCCTTTAATTTTTATATCTTCATGCAATATTCAGAAAAAATCGTCAGAACTGGCTCCGGGACAGTATTATATATATTATTTTAATACCTCGTCTTATGCACTTGCCCCGGCAGTATATACTCCTGCCCAAACAGAAGCAGCTGCACTTGCACAGGAGCTTATGGGTAGACTTATAGATGTTCCCAGAGATGTTGAAGCGGGACGTATACTTGATAATAAGGTTACCTATAAGGGCTGCAGACTTGAAGGAAATGTGCTCTACCTTGATTTTGATTCAAATTATGCACTTATGAAACCTTCAAGGGAGATACTTTGCAGAGCTGCACTTACAAAAACGCTTACTCAGATAGAGGGCATAGACTTTATAAGTATTAATTCCGGTGAAAGGCAGATGACCGACACAAACGGCAATCCGATAGGGCTTATATCAGCTAATGATTTTGTAGAAGGTATCTCGGATATAAATTCATATGAAGAAATAGAGATACTTTTATATTTTTCAGATGAGGATGGAAAAAAGCTTGTACCTTTGAAAAGGGGAGTCAGATATAATTCAAATACTGCTGTTGAAAGGCTTGTGCTTGAACAGCTTATGCAGGGAACCAAGATGTCAGGGCTTAAGTCGACAGTTCCTGAAAACACAAAGCTGCTTGGAGTTTCAGTAAATGACAATATATGTTATGTAAATTTTGACTCGGGATTTTTGGAAATAATACCGGGAGAAGATGTTTATGTAAGTATATATTCAATAGTAAATACTCTTTGTGAACTGCCTAATGTAAACAGGGTGCAGATAACCGTAAACGGCAGGCAGGATGTTGTTCTTAGAGATACTGTAAATTTAAATACAGCATTTGAAATGAATCTTGACTATATAAAAAACAGTGAGGATTAAAGGAATAAATCAAATAAACTAAAATAACGGATTTAAAATATAAATTTAAAAAATAATTTTAAGGTATAAATCAGTCAGATAAATAATACAAATAAAATATAAAGGAAATTATAAAAATGAAAAGACCCTGGGTGTTTATTTTAGCCGTATGCGTACTTGGAGAGCTGTGCGGTTTAAAATCGGCAATTGCCGGGGGCACAGTGTGTATTATACTACTGCTGTTTTTGATATATTTTTTATTCTATAAAAAATATAGTGTAAATTCGTCAATACATAGTATATATAAATTTAAATTTCTGAATTATTTTAAATTAAAATATAACTCAAATTTTATTATAATACTTTTCGTAGTATTTATATTTTCCGTCTTAAGGATAAATATTGAAAATTATATATATTTAAACGGAGAATATGTTAAACATATTGAAGACTATGTAAAAAATAAAAGTTCTTATGCCGGTCCGTTTGTTATAAACGGTACAATTGACAACATAGATTTAAATGGCGATAAATTAAAGATTACAATGGGCTGTATTATAATACATGCCGATATCTATGATGCTAAAGATTTAAAGATAGGAAATAAAATAAGAGTAACGGGAAAAGTAAAATATATACAGCATGCTTCAAATCCCGGAGAATTTGACTCATACATGTATTACAGAGCATTAGGGATAAGGTTTATTCTAAGGGCAGACAGTATGGAAATTATTGACAGCGGTTATAACAGGATTTTACAGTATACATATTCAGTAAGAAGATTTTGTGTAAATAGACTGTCTGAAGTGTTTAACAAGGATACATCCGGATTTTGTTCGGCTGCTGTATTTGGAGACAAAAGTTTGCTTGATGAGGACAGGTATAGACTGTACCAAAAAAACGGTATAGCACATCTGCTTGCGGTAAGCGGACTTCATGTAGGTATATTCGGCATGGCGGTCTATATGTTTTTAAGAAAAAAAATAAAACTTAAGTTTATAACCTGTGCCGCTACGGCAGGAACTATACTTGTAGTATACAGTATGCTTACAGGCAGTCCTTTAAGCGTAGTAAGAGCCGTCATTATGATGCTTACGGCGTTTATAGCTGAGATACTGGGAAGAACCTATGACCTTGATTCAGCAGCGGGGATAGCCGGATTCTGTATACTTATGTACTCTCCTTACAGCCTTTTTCAGGCAGGCTTTTTACTGTCATTTTCAGTGGTGTTTTCAATAGGTATGGTTTCAACTCCGGTGATAAAAAAATATAATATAAAAAATAAATTTCTTTACGCTTTGGTTTTTGGCATCCTTATACAACTTTCCACACTTCCCTTAATCACATATTTTTTCTATTCATTTCCATTATACGGATTTATAATAAATCTTATCGCAATACCTCTTATGAGTATATTTTTATGTACTTCATTAACAGCTCTGATTGTATATATAGTATGTAAACCTTTAGCTTTAATTATAAGATATATACCTGAATGTATAATATTATTTTATACAAAGCTCTGTACCTGGTTTTCAAAGCTTCCGTGCTGCAGTGTACTTACAGGCAGACCGTCAGTTTTTCAGATAGTAATATATTATATACTGTTTTGCTGCTGGCTTTATATAATTCTGTATAAAATCCCGGACAGGATTAAAAAAAATAAAGAAAATATATCCTTTAAAAATAAAATACCGTATATTATAAGATATGAAAGTATATTTATAATCCGCTTATATGATAAAATAAGGATTAAGCTTAAAGAAAGCGGTATAAAAATCCGATTTATATTATTTACAGGTCTTATAATAATTCTTCCTGCAATATTATTTAAAATACCGTCATTTCATACTGAGATACATTTTATTGATGTAGGTCAGGGGGACGGGATCTATATAAAGATCGGTAAAGAGGATATATTGATAGATTCAGGGAGTACCACTAATAAAGAATTTGGAAAATATACACTTAAACCTTTTTTACAATGCATGGCAGTTAAAAGTATTGAAAGGGTATTTATAACGCATGCCGATATAGATCATACAAGCGGCATACTTTATCTGCTTGAAGAAGATAACGAGATAAGTATAGAGCATATATATCTGCCGTATCCGGCATTAAATGATCCGAAATATGATCGTATAAGACAGGCGGCAGCCGGAAGAAAGATTGAAATTTCATATATTTCAAGAGGAGACAGGGTAGGTGGATTTTTATGCATATCACCACAGACCGACTGCGGTATTTCAGATACAAATGAGCAGAGTATAGTGCTTTTATATAATGAAGGCTCATTTAAAGCATTATTTACCGGAGATGCCGGAAAGCTGTCGGAAGAAAAGATAATGTCAGATGAGAAAATCTGTGATATGATAAATAATATTACTTTGCTTAAAGTAGGGCATCACGGTTCATTTACCGCTTCGGGAGAGGAGTTTATAAACCTTCTAAATCCGCAGGTAGGAATACTTTCATATGGAGCAGGAAACAGATATGGGCATCCTCATAAAGAGGTTGTTTATATACTTAAAAAGTACAATGTAAGAACATACGAAACAGCCCTGTGCGGAGAGATTGAAGTTAGAATCTATAAAAACAGGGCTGATATTTCAACATTTTTAAAATACGCTGATGATTAGACAGGCGGATTGAAGCTGCAAAATGATTTGATATATATGATATAGGTGATATAATGACGGAAAAGTTATTTGACCGATATTATATAAACAATGTAATAAATTGAAAATTATAATAATAGATGAAAGGTATGGTTTTGAAAAATTTAAATTCAGATATACAATCAGGAAATTTTAAAAGCCTTTATCTGCTTTATGGAGATGAAAATTATTTATTAAAAAGCTATAAAGAGACATTTAAAAAGGCATTGTCAGGTGATAATGAGTTTAATTATGAATATTTTGAGGGTAAACATACTGATATCGACAGATTTATAGATGCAGTTAATACAGTTCCATTTATGGCAGATAAAAGATGTATAATTGCGGAAGATACCGGTTGGTTTAAGTCTTCACCGGATAAACTGGTTGAATTTATTACAAAAATTCCGCAGAGCAGTGTAGTAGTTTTTATTGACAGGGAAGTTGATAAGAGAGGCAGACTTTATAAAAAAGCAGCGGATGCAGGCTATATTGCAGAGCTTAACAGTCTTGATGCAGTTTCATTGAAAAAATGGGCAGCAGGAATACTTGCAAAAAACGGAAAAAAAATTACAGTCTCAGATATGGACTTATTTTTAAATTATACAGGCAGTGATATGGAAAGAATAAAAAATGAACTTGAAAAACTGACAGCCTATATAGGAGATGAAGAGGTGATAAAACGCAGTGATATAGAGAATATAGTTACGGTAAATATAGAAGGAAGGGTTTTTAAGATGATTGAAGCACTGGCTTCAAAACGTATAAATGAGACGATGGGTCTTTATAAAGACCTGCTTGCACTTAAAGAAGAACCCAGGAAAATATTTCCCCTGATTGTGAGACAATTTAACTGGCTTTTAATAATAAAAGAGGCTCTTAATGAGGGCGGTGATATAGATAAAGTCGCAAAAGTATTTCAGATACCTCAGTTTCTGGTATTAAAACTTAAAAAGCAGGCAAAGGGGTTTGAAACGGCAGAGCTTGAAAAATATCTAAAAAGATGTATTGAGATTGAGGAAAGTATGAAAACCGGAGATATACCTGACAGGCTTGCAGTAGAACTTATGATTGCAGTACAATAATATTTTAGAGGATATATTTTAAATTATAATATTTATTTTTTATGAAAAATTGTTTAATTCATTTTTAAATCATTTTTAGTTTTTAATATATCTGATTTTTTTAAGAAAATTTATTGTATAATAATAGATGCATATATATGCCGTAAAATGTTTTGAAAATATTTTGCGAAGACAATTTTATTGTCTATAAATTGTTATATGAGGAGAGAAATTATGAAAAAAGAACTTAAAAAAAATTGTATGAGCTATTTATTTAAAAAAGTAAGTGCATTGCTTCTTTTAGTATGTCTTTGTTTATCGACAGTTGCAGGCTGTGCTTCAAAAAAAGCGGATGATACTACCTTGAGCAGCCAAGACTCAGGTACGCATAGTAAAGGCATGGAGACGAAAGAGGACGGTTCCGGAGAGAGAAAAAATACAAAAAAGACAGATAAAGAAGCAGCAAAGCCGGAGATGAATGTAGGTTTGGCAAATCCCTATTATGCTCCTTCGGAAGATTATAATACTGAAGAATATTCAGTTATCAAAGAAAGCGGCTTTACATCAACGATTTCAAATCCACTGTCAACTTTTGCAGCTGATGTGGATACCGCATCATATTCACTTATGAGAAAAAAAATAAATGAAGGAGTTTTGCCTGAACCCGATGCCGTTAGGATAGAGGAGATGCTGAATTATTTTAATTATGATTACCCGCAGCCAAAAAAAGAAGAACCTTTTTCGGTTACTACCGAGATTTCCGACTGTCCGTGGAACAAAGATACACAGCTTATGCTTATAGGTCTGCGTGCTGAGGAAGTTGATATGTCTGAGGCAAAGCCTTCAAATCTTGTATTTTTAATTGATGTATCAGGTTCTATGGATGCTCCGGATAAGCTTCCGCTTGTTAAAAAGGCGTTTTTGCTTTTGACAAATCAGCTAAAAAAGGGTGATAAGATATCGATAGTAACATATGCCTCAGGTGATAAGGTTGTGCTTAAAGGGGCTGACGGAAAAGATAAGGATATTATAAATGCGGCTATAGAAGATCTTAATGCCGGAGGCTCTACGGCAGGTTCAAAAGGTATTGAAACCGCCTATGATATAGCAGAAAAGAATTTTATAGAAGGCGGGAATAACAGGGTTATACTTGCAACTGACGGCGATCTGAATGTAGGAATCACAAGTGAGGGAGAACTGACAAGGCTTATAAGTAAAAAAAAGGAGAGCGGTATATTCCTTTCAGTGCTTGGATTTGGAGAAGGAAATATAAAAGATAATAAGATGCAGGCACTTGCTGATAATGGAAACGGCAATTACTCATATATTGATTCAATATATGAGGCAAGAAAGGTGCTTGTGTCCGAGCTTGGAGGTACATGCCATGTAGTTGCGAAGGATACTAAATTTCAGGTTGAATTTAATCCTGAAAATATAAAAGGATATAGACTTATAGGATATGAAAATCGTGTTATGGAATCTGAAGACTTTGACAATGATAAAAAGGACGGAGGAGAGATAGGTTCAGGTCATACGGTAACCGTATTATATGAGATAGTCCCTATAGATTCACCTATGGAAGTAGGAAAGGGTTTGAAATATGGAGATAAGAAAAAAGATTCTTCAAAAAGCAGTGTAAGTGATGAACTTTTAACTGTTAATATAAGATATAAAAAGCCTGATGAGGATACAAGCTCACTTCTTGAATATCCGATTAAAAAAGATTCGGTAAATGACAGGATGTCCGATAATATGTCGTTTGCTTCAGGAGTTGCCGAGTTTGGGATGCTTTTAAGAAGATCTGAATATGCAGGAAGCTCAAGTTATGATAATGTGCTTGAACTTATAGGAAATATTAAAGAAAGTGATGACAGCAAGGATGAATTTAAGCTCCTTGTGAAAAAAGCTAAAAGCATTGATACAGGCAGTGATTCAAAAAAGGATGATAATGATAATCGCTGATATTAATATTAAGGCAAAATAAGGAAATTAAAGATTTTAGAAAAAATCACTTTACAGTAACGGACTATGATTTTATAATAACAATGCATATTTAAAGGCATGTACAAAAATGTGTTAAGGAGGATATAAAAGTGCTTTTAATAAAAAAATGCATTGCAAAAACTTATTTTAGGAGTGCAAGCAGTAAAAGAAGACGGCTTATAGTGATATTGCTTTTAGTTTTATGGTTTTATTTTATTGCATGCAGTATGAGATTACAGGTTACTGTATATAAGATAAAATCAGATAAAGTAGAAAATCCTGTAAGAATAGTTTTGGTTACAGATACACACAGCAGCTATTATAAAGAAGGTCAGCATGAGCTTTTGGATCTTATTGATAAACAGAATCCGGATGTAGTGCTTTTAAGCGGAGATATCATAGACGACTGGCTTCCACGTGAACGAGGGTATAAGATTGTTGAGGGTATTGCAAAAAAGCATAAAACATACTACGTTTCAGGGAATCATGAGGCATGGACCGGAGATATTGATGAGATAAAAGAAAGAATAAGGCAGTACGGAGTAAAGATACTTGAAGGTGAAGAAGATACCATCAATTTAAATGGAAATGATGTAAAGATAATAGGCATTGATGATCCTGATGCCGGAAAAAGAAGATATAAAGCAGAGCTTAAAACTTTACAGAATACCGATGATACAAATTTAACCCTCTTTATGGCACACCGCCCTGAAAGATATGATGACTATAATACAGTCCCGCATGATATAGTATTTTGTGGGCATGCACATGGAGGTCAGTGGAGAATACCTATTATAGGGCAGGGTATTTTTGCACCTGACCAGGGTATACTTCCGAAATATACGGCAGGAGTACATAAGTTTGAAAGAGGAGTCATGGTTATAAGCAGAGGGCTCAGTCTTGAGTCTCCACCCAATATACCCAGGATATTTAACAGACCTGAACTTGTTGTAGTTGATGTTATAAAGCGCTGATAAATATGTTTAATAAAATCAATCAGGAGGCTAATCATTTATGATTAGCCTCCTGATTGATTTTTTATGTTCCGGTTAATAGGCAGAACCTAACCTAATGAATTTACTGCCTTAGCAAGCCTTGAAATTTTTCTTGCAGAATTATTTTTATGATATACTCCTTTGCCTGCTGCCTGTCCTATTATAACTTCAGCTTCGTTAAATACCTTTCTTGCAGTATCTTTGTCTCCGGAAAGCACTGCGGCATCAACTTTCTTTATAGCAGTTTTTACTTTTGACCTGATGGCTTTATTTCTTGCAGCCCTCATTTCGTTAACTTTGATTCTTTTTTTAGCAGACTTAATGTTAGCCAATTTATACCTCCAAAATATTAATTAAAATCCTTGCCGTTTTAAGACGGTGTAAATATATAAGCTGATACAGGAATCTGTCGTATATCGGGAAAGTGTGGAAAATGTAAAACGTAAAGCTGTATAACAGCGTATTGTGTTTTAAAATTTTCTATACGGCAATTACTGTATATTGTAGCGTTATATTTATGCAGGTCGGGCAGATAGGCACGAATCCTGACTTAAATACATGACCGGAGTACTGATATAGAACAATCCGGTACAAACACGGCTACTATTTTAGGATATAATGCAGAGTTTGTCAATGAGTTATTTATACAGGTATGTTGATAATGTTTTTTAACATAATGTAGAATAAATCACCGCTTTGACAGTATGCATCCTGTTTTCAGCCTCATCAAAGACTATGGACTGGCTGCTTTCAAATACTTCATCTGAGACTTCCATCTCTTTTAGACCGAATTTTCTATATATTTCAGATGCTATTGCGGTATTTAAATCATGAAAAGCTGGAAGACAGTGCATAAAGATGGCATCCTTTTTTGCTTTTGACATTACATCCGCATTAACCTGATAAGGTTTGAGTAAATTGATTTTTTCTTCCCATATATTTTGAGGTTCTCCCATAGATACCCATATATCTGTATATATTATATCAGAGCCTGAAGCAGCTTTTTTTACATCTTCAGTAAAATTTATACTGCAGCCGCTTTTTTTAGAAATTTCGTATGCCTGTTTTATAAGATCTTCCTCAGGCCATAATTTTTTAGGAGCACAGGCAATAAAGTTGATTCCCGTTTTTGCACAGGCAATCATAAGTGAATTACCTATATTATTCCTCGCATCACCCATAAAAGTAAGATTTAAATTTTTTAAATGTCCGAACTTTTCCTCTATGGTCATGAGATCTGCGAGCATTTGTGTAGGATGAAAGCGATCTGTCAATCCATTCCATACAGGAATTCCTGAATATTGTGCAAGGATTTCAACTGTTTTTTGTTCATATCCCCGGTATTCTATACCATCATATATTCTACCTAATACTCTTGCGGTATCCTTTATACTTTCTTTTTTTCCAATCTGAGAACCTGAAGACTCAAGATATGTAACGCCAAGTCCAAGATCCATACCGGCAACTTCAAATGAACATCGGGTTCTTGTAGAAGTTTTTTCAAATATAAGGACAATATTTTTTCCTTCAAGATAGCGATGTGGAGTTTTTGTTCTTTTAAGATTTTTGAAGTTGACTGCCAGTTCAAGCAGATATCTAATATCATCACTGCTTAAATCAAGCAGAGTCAATAAACTTTTTCCGCATAGATTTTTACTCATATAAGCTCCTTTCCTAAAAATATAAAGATTATAAAAATTAAAAAAACAGCAGTATAATAGTATGTAGTATAACAGTATGTAATTATAAAAATAACTGCTGATTTTGACTATTATAAAATATTTTTATAATAATGTATATTAAATTGGAGGTGTTATTTTATTATCGTATATATTTTTAGACATTTGTATGCTCTTATATGCAGCTATATTATATTAGTAGTATTTAATGTCTTACTTCTACCTCTGTATTCACTTTATGAATAATTTAGGCTTTTATACTATTTTATGTTATAATGTATGTCGGCTGAGAAAAAGATAATATAAAAATTAAGCCAAGGAGATTTCACATGTTTGAACAGGATAGAATCCGAAATTTTAGTATAATAGCACACATAGATCATGGTAAGTCAACGCTTGCCGACAGAATTATAGAGATGACGGGACTTTTAACAAATAGAGAGATGCAGTCTCAAGTTCTTGATAATATGGAGCTTGAGAGAGAGAGAGGCATTACTATAAAGAGTCAGGCGGTAAGGACTGTTTATACGGCAAGGGATGGGAATGAATATATATTTAATCTTATTGATACCCCGGGGCATGTAGATTTTAATTATGAGGTATCACGCTCTCTTGCAGCATGTGATGGAGCGGTACTTGTGGTTGATGCAGCACAGGGAATAGAGGCACAGACACTTGCAAATGTATATCTTGCAATTGACAATAATCTTGAAGTAATACCGGTTATAAACAAAGTGGACCTTCCCAGTGCGGACCCGGAGCATGTAATTGCCGAGATAGAAGATATTATAGGTATAGAAGCCTCTGATGCTCCCAGAATATCGGCAAAGATGGGTATAAACATAGAGGATGTTCTTGAGGCGATAGTTAAAAAGGTTCCTGCTCCTAAGGGAAATAGAGATAATCCGCTGCAGGCACTTATATTTGATTCACTTTATGATTCATACAGGGGAGTTATAGTTTTTGTGCGAATAAGGGAAGGTACTGTAAAGAAAGGCAGTAATATTCTTATGATGGCTACAAAGGCTTATTATGAAGTGGTAGAAGTCGGATATTTTGGAGCCGGCAGGTTTATACAATGTGATGAACTGTCTCCGGGAATGGTAGGATATATAACTGCAAGTATAAAAAATGTTAAGGATACAAGAGTCGGTGATACTATAACTGATGCGGACAATCCATGTGAAAAAGCACTCCCCGGATATAAAAAAGTAACTCCTATGGTTTATTGCGGTCTTTATCCTGCTGATGGTGCAAAGTATAATGATTTAAGAGATGCGCTTGAAAAACTTCAGCTTAATGATGCTTCGTTATTTTATGAGCCTGAGACCTCACTTGCACTGGGTTTCGGTTTCAGGTGCGGTTTTTTAGGTCTGCTGCATCTTGAGATAATACAGGAAAGACTTGAGAGGGAATATAAACTTGATCTTGTTACAACGGCTCCCGGAGTTGTTTACAAGGTCTATAAAACCGACGGCAGCGTGATAGAGCTTACAAATCCGTCAAACCTGCCTGAACCTACTGAGATAGAGCACATGGAAGAACCTGTAGTTTCGGCTGAAATTATGCTTACAAAGGAATTTGTAGGTTCAATAATGAATTTGTGTCAGGAAAGGCGAGGTATATATATAAGTATGGAGTATATAGAAGAAAATCGTGCTTTATTAAAATATGATTTGCCGTTAAATGAAATAATATACGATTTTTTTGATGCGTTAAAAAGCCGTTCAAGAGGATATGCCTCACTTGATTATGAAATAAAAGGATATCAGCCTTCAAAACTTCAAAAACTTGATATATTGATTAATAAAGAGGAAGTAGATGCACTGTCTTTTATAGTTCATGCCGATTCGGCTTATGAAAGAGGCAGAAAGATGTGTGAAAAGCTTAAGGATGAGATACCCAGGCATTTATTTGAAATTCCTATACAGGCTGCTATAGGAGGTAAAGTAATTGCCAGAGAAACTGTAAAGGCAGTTCGTAAAGATGTGCTTGCCAAATGCTATGGAGGTGATATATCAAGAAAGAGGAAGCTTCTTGAAAAACAGAAGGAAGGTAAAAAACGTATGCGTCAGATAGGCAGTGTTGAAATACCTCAAAAGGCATTTATGAGTGTGCTTAAACTAAATGATGAATAGAAGCCGGAGTATATAATACTGCATATATAATGGTATTCGGCGGATATATAGTTTAGTAATATTATGTATACAATAATATATCTATATCTTCCGTACAGCCGGTTTAAGGCTATATTTTAATTATATTGCCACATTAATATTTTAAGGATTTTATAAGATTTATGGATAAAAAGAAAAAACTTGAATTATATATACATATACCGTTTTGTGAAAGCAAATGCAGATATTGTGATTTTCTTTCAGCTTCGGCAGACAGCGGCACATACAGGGCTTATGTAGATAAGCTTGTTGATGAGATAAGGGCACAGGGAGGAAATTATACTGATTATCAAATCAATACCGTATTTATAGGTGGAGGTACTCCGTCAATCCTACCGGGTGTATATATATCAAATCTGATGAGTGCTGTTTATGAAAATTTTGTTGTTGAAGCTTCTGCCGAGATAAGCATAGAATGTAATCCGGGAACGCTGGATGCTCAAAAACTTGAATATTTTAAGCAGTCAGGTATAAACAGGATAAGCTTAGGGTTACAGTCAACCGTTGATAAAGAACTTGAAAATCTTGGAAGGATACATACATATGAAAAATTTCTTGAAAGCTACCAGTTGGTAAGAGAGGCAGGATTTCATAATGTAAATATTGACCTTATGAGCGGACTGCCATATCAGACTCTTGAAAGCTGGAAGTCTACGCTAAAAAATGTTGTTAGGTTAAAGCCTGAGCATATTTCCGCATACTCGCTTATAATAGAGGAAGGAACAGAATTTGCAGAGATTTATACTAAAGAGGAGGGAAAGAAACTCCTGCCGAGTGAATCAGATGAGAGAAAAATGTATAAGATGACTGCGGATTTTTTGCAGAGATTCGGGTATGAAAGATATGAAATAAGTAATTATGCAAGAGCCGGATTTCAGAGTATACATAATACAGGGTACTGGACAGGAGCTGAATATCTGGGTATGGGTCTTGGTGCTTCAAGCTATGTATTTAAAAGACGTTTTCATGTTGAAAAAGATATAAAAAAATATATGAAGATAGACTTTAAAAATGATATTACACCGCTTTATCAAGATATACAGGAACTTACACTTGAGGATGAGATGAGTGAATTTATGTTTTTAGGGCTGAGGATGATGAAGGGAGTCTCAGGGGCGGAATTTCTGTCAAGGTTTGATTATAATATTTACAATGTATTTGGTGAAGCTATACAGAGAAATAAAGATCTGGGACTTCTTGTAAATGACGGTTCAAATATAAGGCTTACACCAAGGGGAATTGATTTAAGCAATAGGGTGATGAGTGATTTTTTGCTTAATTAAGCGGATTTTAATTTGAATTACTCTGTCGAAAAATTCCGGCTGGTTGAGGAAATAAGCCGCATCTTACATTATAATAGGAAATATTGCTTTAAATATAAATTTTATTGTTAATATTATTATAAATGCTATTGACAGTGTAAAAATCTTGTGATACTCTTAAAAAAATATTAAGGATATCAGCTGAAACTTATAGATTAATAAATCATCAAAACAGTCGGATATTTATATATTTATGTGAATTTAGATAATTAGATATATTGATATAAGTCTGTATAAGTTGATGAATGTTTAGATAAGCCCATAAATCCATAACTCCATAAGTCTATATACATAGCTGATAGATTTTAATATATTTTTATGATTTGCACAGTTTTACAGCTATCAAGTTAAAACCAGTTAGTCTAAGCGTAACCTGAACCGGCATTAAAAGCAGCCGGGAAAACACATGTCATGTTATATAGAAGGAGGGAATACATGATGGAAAAAACAGGTAAGGAAGCTATTTTAATTAACGTGTTAAAGTACAAAAAGAATCACCTGTACAGGCACATGTTGAACTTTGCTTTTTTAAATAGAATCACAGCACTTTTTATGTCATTTTTAATGGCATTTAATAGTGCTGTTTTTTTATACCCTGCTTCCCTGCAGGGTGTAATGGCAGCACCTTTTGATGCTTAAAAGAAAAGAGGGTATAAATATGACTTGGGATTTTATTATATCAGCAAAAAATAAATATCTGAAAGGAAAGAATATAAAAATATTATCATTAAGTTTATTTATTGTATTATTATGTATGTTAATATTTTTATGTAAAAGACATGATATGTATGAAGTTAATTCTGGAACAAGATATAAATTTGAATCATTACTTGGGAAGCCGGCCAGTGAAATAGCACTTATATTGGGAGAACCTGACAAATGGGAAGGTTACGGGTATATTCGTCCTGTATATGTTTTGGATGACGGTATGGAAGTATCACTTTTTTTCTATAGTGTTGAAGATTTAGAGGGCGGTAATATGCTGGGGAGAATATTATATGAAAAAGATGGGAAAATCATTCGTGAAGCAAAAATAAAAACTTAATAAAGAATTGAATATTAAAACGTGGTATACTGGAATAATAAAAGCGACAGTACAGCAAATCACGCTTCACATGATAGATGTTTGTCTATTGCTTAAATAAATTTATAGAAAGGCTAATAATATAAAATCCATGTATCAGAAATTAAAAAAATTAAACATAGGTCGTGCAATACTGCTGTTTTTTGTGTTTTGTTTAATAATACAGCTGATTAGATACAATATATATGAAAGCGGCAGATATCATATAAAAACTAAAGAAGATGTTATTCAACATGTTATAAAAGACAAAGAAAAATTAAATGCACTTATAAATAACAAAGACCTTTTTAATGGTGTAAGCTCTATGGATAGATATAGAGAGTCGGATGAGTATTATAAAAAATATAAGAATAAGTTATTAGATGAAATGTTTTATAATTATAAAATAGATACATTGCTTATACATGTAGAAGACAATGAAAATACATATATAGAATTTGTATTAGCGAGACGTTTTACTATTGCCGTAGAACACGGATTTTATTATACTGAGAATGATAAACCCAGAGCCTGGCAAAGTGATAATGAAGATCGGCTTATAGCAAGCGGGGACGGTTACACCGACAAAATGGAAAAGGAATACTATACAGAAAAAATAATGGATCATTGGTATTATTATCAAATGGATAGCTTGAGGGGTGTAATTTTTTAATGGAAGAAAAACAAAAAAATATAACATATGACAATGATTTTTTTAAAAAGATTAAAGATAGTAAATTATCATATATAAAATTGCTTTGGATATTTATACTGTATAATATAGTTGTTATTATATTAATCAGCATAGATTTTAGTCCTTTTATTTTATATTTTTTTGATATTGCGGATATATTTAATGAAAGTATTGGTGGGATAATTCTAATAGTATATACAGTCTTTACGTATTTTATATCTAAAACCATAGAAATTTATTATTGCAGCAATGTAATTTGGGCATTGGTTTTTAAAAATGATAATTTTCTCAGGTATTTTGAAAAAAAGATTATATGGGTAGGTATTTCCCGTTTTTTAAGTATGGGGATATTCTATCGTAAACCTGAGCTTGCTATAGCACTGATAATATGGGATTTGATATGGCTTGTATATATTATCAATTCAAAAAAACTTCAAGAATATTTCGAAAGTAATAATTATTTTAAGGGAAGTATATTTTTTAAAAAATACGCAAGAAACTGAAGACTTTTTACAATGTATATAAAAGTTGAATGTTTTTGTATGGAAAATGTTACTGTTTTGATGTTACTGTCTTGATATACCGGTCAGATGAAAATCCCTTATGGCTATATGAGCTACATGCGGTGAAGAGGACGGAAATGTAATAAAGTTTACAAAAAAGCCTTGATATTTGTTAAAATTAGAGTTATAATCAAGCCGAGTAAGAAATTGTATGTTGTTACTCATAAAAATAACGATATAATACCTGGGGTGTGCGACAACCTTACCAATTTTGAACCTACACTTTGACCTACGGGGTCCAAGCATTTTGTGATTGGATGTCGAGCCTCTTATAAAGTGGATGGCAGAAAACACATTGAGGACACCCACCTAGCCCTGCTAGGCGTCATAATGTAAGAACGACATTTTGGGATTATATGAAGTGCTGTTTCAGACAGGGTTAACTTCTTTCTGAGGCGGCACTTTTTATTTTTAAACAAATTACAAAAAAATTTTTCATAGTGCATATAATGATAAAGTATGGTATTATAATCTGTACTGTATTAAATTTTACACACAGAATACAGTAAAAATACTATGCCATATATTCAAATATATGGTATATAAAATTTTATGGGAGGATTATATTATGAAAAATTTTTTAAAGGTATTTGCAGGTATCATGCTTGCAGGTCTTGTGCTTTGTGCATGTTCTTCGCAAAATACGGCTTTAAGTTCATCATCTGACGGTTCCGGAGCCTCAAAGGATGTGCAACAAAGTTCTGACAGCGTTTCCAAAGATGAGTCTGGAAAAGTTTCTGAAAAAAATGATTCAGGAAGCTCAGGAAACAAGGCGGCAAAAGATTTGAGCGGAACAACCTTAAAGGTAGTTGCTACAAGTGATAAGTATGTAAAACTTTTTGATGAATTTAAAAAGCAAACAGGTGCTGATGTTGAATTTTTGTCTATGTCAAGCGGTGAAGTGCTTTCAAGGGCAAAGGCTGAAGGAAAGCCTATGGCTGATGTATGGTTCGGAGGAGGCCTTGATGCATTTATGGCAGCAAAGGATGACGGTATGCTTGAACTTTATAAATCACCAAATGCCGGGGATATACCCGACCAGTATAAAGATGCTGATGGCGCATGGGTTGCAAAGGGAATTACTGTAGCGGGATTTTTAGTTAATGATTCGGTCCTTGAAGAAAAGGGACTTGCCGTACCTAAGACATGGAAGGATCTTGAAGATGAAAAATATAAGGGCGAGATAATAATGAGTGATCCTTCAATTTCAGGAACAAATTACGCAGTAATAAAAGGGCTTTTAGATTTTTATGGTGAAGAAAAAGGTTGGGAATATATTGAAAAGCTTAATTCAAATATAGCTTTTTACGGAAAAAGAGGTAAAGATCCGCAGGAAAAAACTACTGCCGGAGAGTTCGGTATAGGTATAATACCTGTTGACAAGTCTGCTTTTGATGCTGCCGAAGATAATAAATTAAGTGTAGTATATCCTGAAGATGCATTGCCATGGGTTCCTGAAGGTACTGCTATATTTAAAGGAAGTGATAATTTGGAGGCGGCAAAGGCATTTATTGACTTTATGCTTACAAAAGAAGCACAGGAACTTATAGCGGAGCTTGACGGTAAAGATACTGCTCAGATAGTAAAACCGGGTGTAAAAGGATTATCTCTCGGACTTCCTAAAGACAAGCTTATAAAACAGGATTTAAGTACATTCGGAAGCTCAAGAGAAAAGGTTCTGGAGAAATTTAAAGAGATAGCAAAGGATAAGGTAGAAAAATAGTTTCTGCATAATTAAATCAACTCACAATCTTAAAAATGATAGATTGATTTATATGTGATACATGTAAATAAAAGGCGGGAATATTTATGAAACATAAAAAACGGTATCAGATTATAGATATAATAATAATGTCAATACTTGCGACAGGGATTGTTATATTTATTATGGTGCCGTTTTTTAATATACTTGCAGGGGCATTTTATTATGAAAATAAATTTGACCTGAGATATATAAAAAGTCTTTTTGATAATAAAACACTTTTATTCAACTCTTTAAGGCTGGGCATATTGACAACGGCATTGACACTTACTGCCGGCATATGTGTTTCTGTGTATATCTTTATATGCTCTGAAAGATTACAGAAATTTTGGCTTATGATTCTGGGTATCACTATGATAAGCCCTCCTTTTGTAACTGCACTAAGCTATATAAATCTTTTCGGCAGAAGGGGTCTTATAAGCTACAGGCTTTTACATCTTTCAGTACAGCCCTACGGGCTTACAGGTATAGTACTTATGCAGGCATTAAGTGATTTTTCCCTATGTTCGCTTTTGCTTTACGGTGTATTAAAATCTATTCCGGGATATATGATTGACAGTGCCAAAAGTCTTGGTGCAAAGACGAATGATATAATATGTGATATTATATTGCCGAATATGCTGCCGGGAATAAAGGCTTCTGCACTTCTTACATTTTTAAGAAGTATATCTGATTTTGGAACTCCTGCAATTATAGGAGGAAAGTACAATGTGCTTGCACTTGAAAGCTATCTGGCGGTTATAGCACAGGGAAACCTGCCAAGGGCGGCAGCTGTAAATCTGCTGTTAATATTGCCGGCGGCAGCTGTTTTTGTACCATACCATAAAAATTTGAAAAATCTTGGTATAACATCACATGGTATTGAGACATCAAATTCAAAAATTATAGGAAAAGGAATAGTGTATAATTGTATAAAAGCTATTGCACTATTTTTTTTATTATGGATAAGTATGCAATATATATCTATAATATTTTCAGCATTTACCAGAATGAAAAAAGGAAGTCTTGTAATTACGCTTGAAAATATAGAAGAAACTTTGCCTTATATAAATCAGACTACACTAAGAAGTATAATTTACAGTGTTATAGCGGCATCTTGTGGTAGTATTATGGGGCTTTTAATAGGATATTATATGCAGATAAGGAAAATAAAGTTTTTTTTCTGGATTGATTTGGCGGCTACACTTCCATATGTAATACCTGGAACTTTTTTCGGTCTGGGATATCTGCTGGCTTTTAGACAACCTCCTCTTATGATAACAGGAACTGCGGCAATAGTAGTATTAAATGTAATATTTAAACAGCTGCCGTTTTCCACAAAGATAGGCAATGCGGCTATGGAGGGTATTAATATTGAGGCTGTAAATGCAGTAAGAGATCTTGGCGGCGGCAGGCACAATGAAATACTTGATGTTATATTGCCTTTAAGCCGCAGACAGCTGGGACTTTCATTTATAAATGCATTTACTTCAACCATGACTACAATAGGCTCTATAATATTTCTTATACATCCCGGGCATAAGGTGCTTACACTTGTCATGTTTGATGTTATACAGAGCGGAAAATATAACATAGGTTCAGTGCTTGCACTTTGGATTATAATTATATGTATAGTGATAAATGGCAGTTACATGTTTATTACATCACATTCATCATAAATCCTGCTGCAAATATGACAATTGTATTATATAGAGCTGTGTTAAAACGGCATGTAGTGCTTATAAGTTAATATAAACAAGCCTGTGTAACTGTTTATATTAAAAAGTCAAAAATAAAAAGGAATTCAATTTAATATTTATGAATATAGATAGCGCAAAAGACAGTGTATATATGACTGAACCATTTTTAAGCATAAGAGATTTAAGAAAAAGCTATGATGGCAGAACAGTTCTTTCTGAGATAAATCTGGAACTTAAAAAAGGTGAGCTCTTGTGTATTTTAGGAGCCTCAGGCAGCGGTAAAAGTACTGTACTTAAGGCTGTGGGAGGTTTTTGTGATATTGATGGCGGAAGCATAGTTCTTGACGGTAGAGAGATAAGTACACTGCCGCCTGAAGAGCGGAATATATCTACAGTATTTCAGTCATATGCACTTTTTCCTCATATGAATGTGCTTGATAATGTAATATATGGTCTTAAATTTAAAAGAGATAACAGCGGTGCAAAGATAAGCAGAAAAAGCCGGCAGAAAATGGGAACGGATATGCTTGAAACGGTAGGGCTTAAAGGCTATGAAAAGAAATATGTTGCAAATATTTCAGGCGGACAGCAGCAGAGAGTTGCACTTGCAAGAAGTCTTATAGTACGTCCCGGTCTGCTTCTTCTTGATGAGCCTCTGGGAAATCTTGATGCTAAGCTGCGTGTTGATATGCGAAGAGAGATTATAAATCTTCAGAGAAAATTTAATGTGAGCATGATATTTGTAACCCATGACCAGGAAGAAGCTTTCGGTATGGCTGACAGAGTTGTATTGCTTGACAAAGGAAGGATAATACAAAATTCGACACCTGAAGTATTGTATGAAAAACCTGAAAACAAAAAAGTGCTTGAATTTATAGGAAAATCAAATATATTTGGAGAGTATTATGTACGTCCTGAAATGGTTGAAATAATAGGAATTAAACAGTGCAAAAGTGAAAAGAAAAAGTATATTTCAGAAAATGGACATTATTATAAAGATAAAAAGCACAATATAACTCATAAGAAAAATAGTGCTGATGATATAATAAAACAGGAAATAGAAGAAAGTTTTAACTCTGAAACTAATAAAAAAACAGTTAGAGCTGCATTAATAAAAGAAATAAATTTTTTAGGAGCTTTTATTGAAATCATATTTGATACTCCTGACGGAATAATCAGATCGGTGATATTAAATAACGGCAGACATTATGAAGCCGGTGATGAGGTTTATATAAGCTATGAGCTTTTGCCTATAAACCGCATATAAAATTATAGAAAGAGGGAAAATAAAGATGGATTTTGGCACGGAAGCTTTAAAGCTGCATGAGGCTAATAAAGGAAAATTGGCAGTTGACTCGAAAATTCATATAAAGACCGGGCAGGATTTAAGTACTGCATATACTCCCGGAGTGGCAGCTCCATGTGTGGAGATATATAAAGATAAAAGTGCGGTATGGAGATATACTGCAAAATCAAATCTTGTAGCAGTAGTTTCAGATGGCAGTGCTGTACTTGGGCTTGGAGACATAGGAGCACTTGCGGCAATACCTGTGATGGAGGGTAAGGCAGTATTATTTAAAGAATTTGCGGATGTTGATGCATTTCCAATATGTCTTGATACAAAAAATCCTGATGAGATTATAAAAATTGTCGAGAATATAGCACCATGTTTTGGCGGAATAAATCTTGAAGATATAGCCTCACCTAAATGTTTTTATATAGAAAAAATTCTGGATGAAAAGCTTGACATACCTGTGTTTCATGATGACCAGCACGGTACTGCAATAGTTGTGCTGGCGGCTCTTATAAATGCACTTAAATTTGTAAAAAAGGATATAGCAAAAATCAGAGTTGTACTTAACGGTCCGGGGAGTGCCGGAACTGCAATAATCAGGATGCTGATTGATGCAGGTGTAAATGATATAACTGCATGTGATGAAGGGGGAATAATATCTGAAAAAAGAACCGGGCTTACAGAACATAAAAGACTGCTGTGTAAGATTACAAATAAAAGAGGCCTTGACGGAAATCTTGAAGATGCTTTAAAAGAATCAGATGTATTTATAGGTGTTTCAGTGGCAGATGTACTTTCGGAAAGAATGATTGGAAGTATGGCGCCGTCTCCGGTAATATTTGCAATGGCAAATCCAAATCCTGAAATAAGCTATGAAAGGGCGATTAAGGCAGGAGCGGCAGTAGTAGGTACAGGCAGAAGCGATATGCCGAATCAGGTAAATAATGTTCTTGCTTTTCCGGGTATATTTAGAGGTGCACTTGATGTTGGTGCAAAAAGTATAAATAAGGAGATGAAGCTTGCAGCAGCTTATGCCATAGCCGGGACTATAGATGATAAAAAATTAAGAGCAGATTATATAATACCTTCCGCACTTGATAAAAATGTTGCTTATGATGTGGCATCTGCGGTAAAGAAAGCAGCTATAAAAAGCGGTGTATGCAGAAATGAAAACTGATTATAAATTTAGCAGGATATTTTTATAAATGGTATTTTATACTTGTATTGTGCTGTAATTTATGTTACTATTTTTAGGAAAATAATTAAATGCAGAGTAGACGAGGACGCGTTAAGTGTTGTCTGGACAGGGAGTTGTCAGGCAAACGAAGTCAAACGACGCGGTGTCTAAGTCGCATCCCGCTGTAAGGCAGTTCAGTAATACCTTCTGTCGTGATACGATTGTAAACAGGCGGTTTTATATAGGGCTTTGTTGTATAAATATTAAAATTATGCGGGTATCAATTTTATGTTTGTACATAAAGTGATTTATAAGAGGGCTTGTATCATCTGCGAAAGGAGGTATTTTTATATGTTTGACGAATTTAAAGAAAATTTTAAGGAATCCGCTTCAAGATTTTTTGTACTTGAAAATCTTGTGCTTGCCGGTATGTTATGTGCACTTGGCATAGTTATAACTACGGTTACCGGTATGTTGCCTATATTGCCCAGGTATATGAAACTTGGTCTTGGCAGTGTGGCAAAGCGCTGCATAGGCTATCTGCTGGGTCCGGCTGTAAGTATCGGAACAGCATTTGTTATGGATATAGTTGGATATATGATGAATCCGTCATCAGGAACATTTTTTATAGGATTTACAATTAATGAGATGCTTGCCGGGTTTATATACGGAGTTGCATTCTACAATAAGAAGCTTACGATTAAGAGAGTTCTGGTTGCAAATATCATAGTAATGGTTCTGTGCAATCTTTTTATAAATACTGCACTTATGGAATATATGGGCTATGGTAAATTTACAGTTCTTATATCCAGTCGCTTTATAAAAAATATGATTATGCTTCCTGTAAATACCCTGGTATTTTTTATGCTTGAACCTGCAATGACTTATATTAAGACAAGGATGCGTTCTGTAAAAAAACTTGAAGCCATAAATAAAGCAAAAAATACCGAGAGATAAAGCAGATTAAATAAATTTTAATTATAAACAATATATTTTATTAATTATCACATGGATTTAATTTCAATTAAATTTTATATATTTTAATATAATCTCAGTATACTCAGTAGATTTAAAGATTAATATTTTAGAGCCGTATCAACTGTATAAGGTGTGTTCAATGACTTAGATATAACTGACATAAGCATTGCTATCCTTACTGATATAAGCTATAATAAGACTGTCAAAAGGTTTATTACCTTAGACAGTTTTTTTAAACAAATTCATTATATTTTTATATTTAAAATATATAATATGATACAAGTGTCAAAAGTATAAAAATTCGATGCAAGCCTGCTTGTAAGGGAATTTATTATCTTTTGTCCCCTGCATCATAATATTGTAAAACAAAACAGTTAAAGTAAAATAAAAGGAGATTTTATAATATGAGCGAACAAAATAAGACAGGTTGCAGTGGCTGCTCGAAGTCAGCGGGAAATTCTGCACCTGTGGACTTCAGAGCAAAGCTCAGTGCCGGAAGCTCCGTAAAGAAAGTTATAGGTATAGTAAGCGGTAAAGGAGGAGTTGGAAAATCATTGGTAACATCAATGATGGCTGTAAAGACCCGTAATGCAGGTTATAAAACCGCTATACTTGATGCAGATATAACAGGTCCTTCAATTCCCAAGGCATTTGGACTTTCAGGCAGAGTAGGTGTGAATCAGGATAAACTTATGATACCCATGACAACTGCTACAGGTATAGATATTATAAGCACAAATCTTATACTTGAAAATGATAGAGACCCGGTAATATGGAGAGGACCTATAATAGCGGGAGTTGTAAAGCAGTTTTGGGGTGAGACGGTATGGGATGATATTGATTTTATGTATGTTGATATGCCTCCGGGAACGGGAGATGTGCCGCTTACAGTGTTTCAGTCTCTGCCGGTTGACGGCATAATCATTGTAACAAGTCCGCAGGAGCTGGTAGCGATGATAGTTGAAAAGGCTCTTAATATGGCTGAAAAGATGAATATACCGGTGCTTGGAATAATTGAAAATATGAGTTATTTTGTATGTGGCAACTGTAATACAAAACATTATATATATGGAGAGAGTCATATTGAAACGGTTGCAGCCAAGCACGGATTAAATGTTCTGGCAAAGCTTCCCATAACACCTGAGGTTGCAAAGGCGGTTGACAGCGGTGAGATAGAGTTTTTTGAAGCACCGTGGTTTGATGAACCGGCAAGGCGTATTATAGATATTCTTAAAGATAAATAAATTATATGTCGCCTAACGGTTTCAGGATATAGGTGTCGGCTTTTGCCGAATGATCATAAAAGGAGAAGGTATGCAGATTAATAACAATCCTAATAGTGAACTTGACAGCTCGATAGTGCAGGTTCCTGATCTTGTGCAGGTTCCTGAAGACATGGTTAATTTTGCACAGCAGTTTCAGGAAATAATGATGATGTATACATGTGCTATAAGAGAAGTAAAGACTAAACTTGAAGTATTAAATGATGAGTTGTCGGTAAGAAATAAAAGAAATCCTATAGAGCTTATAAAATCAAGAGTAAAAAAGCCTATGAGCATAGTGGAAAAATTAAACAGAAAAGGATTTCAAATCACACTTGAGTCTATGATAAATAATCTTGACGATGTAGCAGGAATTCGTGTAATATGCTCATTTCTTGATGATATATATGAAGTTGCAGATATGCTTGTAAGACAGGATGATATAAAGGTTGTAGCTATAAAGGATTATATAAAAAATCCTAAAGAAAACGGATATAGATCGTATCATATGATTATAGAAATACCGGTATTTTTTTCGGATAAAAAACAGTCTATGAGGGTTGAAGTGCAGATACGCACTATGGCTATGGATTTTTGGGCAAGTCTTGAACATCAGCTTAAATATAAAAGTGTATTCGATTATTCAAGTGAAATAGGCAGACAGCTTAAAGAATGTGCTGATGTAATAGCTTCAACCGACTCTAAGATGCTTGGGATACGAAAAAGTATAGAAAATAAGGGTATAGAACTTAAAAAATCTAAGGAAACTATGATTTAATCAGAAATATTTTTCCCTAAATAATATCTTTAGGAATGTATAAAAGAAGTGTAAAGTTTTTTTAAGGTTTAGTTTATTTACATATAAAAATAATAGTTGTAACATTACACATGGGACATATAGAGTTTGAGAGATATTCCTGTATATTCAGGAAATGGGATATAGGGTGATAATTATACAATAAAGGAGGTATTATTTTGAAAAAGTATAAACTTGTTGCAGCTTTTGCATTTATATTTACAACAGCTGCAGCTGCTGCAAATATAGCCTATGCTGTAAGCCCGCCATTTGCAAGGACTGATGAAGAATGGCAAAAATTAAGGGATAATAAGCTTGAATATGGTGAAATAGCGGGACTTATAAAGGAATATAACCCTACCGTACAGGATAATCAGATTAAATTTTTTAGATTTAAAAAAGATTACGGAATTAAAAACTCTGAAGTATCAGATGCCTATAAGAAGATGGCAGAAGATATATTAAAGGATATAGATGAGGGAGATCCGGACAGTCCAAGCTATGCTTCACAGCGTGCGACCGCTCAGCAGTCAAAGGTGCAGGCTGACAACCTTTTAAAAAGTGCTGATGATACGCTTGAGGATGCTGAGATTTACAGGCTTAATTATGAAAATACGGAAATGCAGCTTGTACAGCTTGCACAGAACAATTTTTTAAGTTATTTCAGCAAACAGCTTACAGTTGAAAAGGCAAAGGCTGATAAGGAATTTGCAAAGTCTAAGCTTGAAACTGTAAAAGCAAAGCTTGCTGCAGGTGCCGCAACACAGGTGGAGGTACTTGATGCACAGGAAGCACTTATAAAGGGTGAACAGGCGGAAACTGATGCACAATCTGCAGTAAACACGGTAAAACAGAAGCTTATTATAAGCTGCGGTTGGGCATATAATGCAGAACCTGAGTTTGGTGAAATTCCTGAACTTGACTTAAGCAGGATTGATGCCATGAATCCTACCGCTGATCTTGAGAAAGCGCTTGCCAACAATTATACCTTAAAGGTAAATGAGAGAAAGCTTGCCAATGCTTCATCACAGACACAGAAAGATACACAGAATAATGCAATATCAAGTAATAAGTCAAATATAGCTTCTTCAGTTACTGAAGCATACCAGAATGTAATTACTGCAAGGGATGCTTATACTTACGCAAATACAAATTCTCAGCTGCAAAAATCAAATCTTGAAACAGCAAAGAAAAGATACTCACTTGGCGCAATAAGTCTTATAGATTTAAAAAAGCAGGAAAATGATACGATAAATGCCGAGATTGCATATAAACAGTCAGTTTATGCCCTCCAGACAGCAATTTCAGCTTATGAATGGACAATAAACGGACTTGCAAAGGCGACTTCATAGGAGTATGTTATGATTAATGTAAAATATTTTAAGAAAAGTGTCAGTGTTGTAATACTTATTACAGCATTAACTCCTATACTTTCCATGTATGTGCCGCAGAGAGTCTATGCTTACATAGAAAGTGCAAGGGAACCGGCTGAAACACAAAAGACACAGGCACAATTAAACGGTTATAGTGAAGAAGCATGGGCGGCTCTCATGGATAATAATTTAAACTATGATGAAATAGATGAACTTGTTAAAAATTTTAATCCGAGTGTTTCCTTTGCAGTTGATAATTATAATAAAGCTTCATATGATATACTTACAAATATAAATGAGCTAAGGGCTGCAAGGATGACTATGGATGAACTTGCCGACCTGGCTAAGGAAAGCAATGATTTGGAAAGTTATTATATGTATAAAGCTCAGATCTCAGCTTTTAATGCTATGATAAAAAATATGAATAAAAGCAGAGAAAGTCTTGCAAAACCTATAAGCGAAGGCAATAAATCGATTAATAAAGCAAGGCATCAGATGTCAAGTGCAGTAAAAAATGTTATGATTTCTTATAAAAATATAGAAACTCAGGAAGAAACATTAAATGAACTTGTAAAGCTTAATAAAAGTCTTATGGCAGCCAGTGAGGCCATGCTTAAGGCAGGTGTTTCTATAAATGCAGATTATACAAAAGCCCAGTCTGAGGTTGAGTCCGCACAGGCACAGCTTACTAAGCTTTCTGCAACTAAGGAGCAGCTTAGGCGAAACCTTATAATGTTTTGTGGATGGCAGCCTGATGCCATGCCTGTAATAGGGGATATACCACAGCCGGATATTTCACATATTGACCAGATGAATCCTGATACTGACATAGTGAAGGCGATAGGCAATAATTATATACTTATAGAAGGAAGAAATACAAAAAGCAAAAAATCGCTTGGAAGCTATAATGCAAAAGTACTTACAGTACAGGAGCAGGAAGACAAACTTAAAGTAAAACTTCATGAACTTTATAACAAGGTGCTTTCGGCAAAAACAGCTTATGAAGCTGCTAAGGTTGCATATGAGGGAGCACAGTTAAATAGGAATGCTGCTGATACAAAGCTTAAAGTAGGTACTATATCACAGGTGCAGTATATAGGTGAAGGACTTACTTTTACTCAGAAAAAGGCGGAACTTAAGTCGGCAGAACTTGACTTAAGCCTTGCGATATTTGAATATGATGATGCGGTGGCAGGCAATGTTTCAATTGATGGAGATGATTCATCACAGTAGCGGCTTTTATAAAATCAATAAAAGTGTAAAATTGAATATCTACAGTACCTTAAGCTATTTAATATTGAATGCGGTTTTGAGGATTGCAAGATAAAAAAGGTTCTGCAGCAGTGTTTGCAGCTGATTAATAAAAAATATAAAAAGGAGCAAGTCTTAAAATAATATGTCCCCTCTTTACCGGAGAAACCGGTAAGGAGGGGATTTTTATGTTTTTTATATTTTAGTCATGGTACTGTCAGATTTATTTATATCTTCTGAAATTGTATTATGATCTGAAATTGGATTTTTGGGAATATCGAGATTATTAGGATTACTATCTTTTAAATTTGTACTGCGTATAAGTTTTTCTTCTTCAATCAGGTCATAAAGTGTTATATTGTCAACTACGTTATTTATGGCATCTTCAATTGATTTAAATACTTTCTTTGAAACACAGGCATTATTTTGCCAACATGGTTCAGAATTTGATTCAAGGCAATACACAGGTGCCAGGCTGCCTTCAGTGAGGCGAAGTATATCACCTACAGTATATTCTTTCGGATCTTTTGCAAGTATATATCCTCCCTGTGCTCCTCTTATGCTTTTTATAAATTTTCCTTTTATAAGGGTTGAGGCTATTTGTTCAAGATATTTTTCTGAAATTTGCTGATTTTTTGCAACCTGGTTTATTTTTGTAGTATTTGTGGAGTTAAGCCCAAATTCTATCATCATCCGCAAGGCGTAACGTCCTTTGGTCGAAATTTTCATAAAACAGTTCTCCATTCTTTAATCTATACCATATTGATAGGAATTGAAGATATTGTATCAAAAAAAACTTTAAATGTAAAGCGTTTTGACAGATATTTGACATAAGAGAAGTATAGAGATTTAAATAAGCAGGATTTAAATTTGTAATTAATTATTATCTTAATTGGACGGATTTTATAAATCAGCTTGTAAAAACATATGAAATATGCTACAATCCCAACGAAAAATACACTCTGGGAAAGGGAGGTAATAGATAATGAAACATGTAAAAACATTAAATGACAAGCCGCTTAAGGAAAGTATGAAAAGGGGCGGCTGTGGAGAATGCCAGACCTCATGTCAGTCTGCCTGCAAGACTTCCTGTACTGTAGGAAATCAGACCTGTGAGAATGCAAATAGATAAGTAAGGTGTTTTAACAAGCATATCCCCTACGGTCATATTTGATGATTGTAGGGGTTGTTGTGTTGTAATGGAGAGGTAGAAATTGATTCACCAGTATATAAATAACGGATATTATATAATACTTGATGTAAATTCAGGTTCAGTGCATGTAACAGATAAACTTATGTATGATGCTGTTGCTTTAGCTGAGCCCCTTATAGGAGAGATAGAAAAGCCTGTTGAAATAAGTGATAATATAAGGACTGAAATAGGTGCAGGACTTAAAGCAATGGGATACGATGCTGAGGATATATATGAGGCATTAAGCGATATACAGGAACTTATAAATATGGAGGAACTTTTCACAAAGGATATTTATGAGTTGTATATAAAAGATTTTAAAGCAAGAAAGACGGTTGTAAAAGCATTGTGCCTGCATGTGGCACATGACTGCAATCTGGCATGCAGGTATTGCTTTGCAGATGAAGGAGAATATCACGGGAGAAGAGCTCTGATGAGCTATGAAGTTGGTAAAAAGGCTCTTGATTTTCTTGTGGCAAATTCAGGTAAAAGACGCAATCTTGAAGTGGATTTTTTTGGCGGAGAACCGCTCATGAACTGGCATGTTGTAAAGAAACTTGTGGCATATGGACGTTCTCTTGAAGAAGATAATGATAAAAAATTCAGGTTTACGCTTACTACAAATGGAGTGCTTATAAATGATGAGGTTATAGATTTTTGCAACCGTGAGATGAGTAATGTGGTATTAAGTCTTGACGGACGAAAGGAAATCAATGATGCTATGCGCCCGGCAAGAGGCAAAAGGGCGGGGGTTAGAAGCGGAAGCTATGATATAATAGTGCCTAAGTACAAGAAATTTGTAAAAAGCAGAGGTACAAAGGATTATTTTATAAGGGGAACCTATACAAGAAATAATCTTGATTTTTCAAATGATGTCCTGCATTTTGCAGAACTTGGATTTAAACAGACAAGCATGGAGCCTGTTGTAGGAGATGAAAATGAGAGCTATACTATAAAGCCTGATGATTTACCCAGGATTATGGAAGAATATGACAATCTGGCTAAGGAATATTTAAAGAGAAAAAAAGAGGGGAAGGGATTTAATTTCTTTCATTTTAATATAGATTTGACACATGGTCCCTGTGTAGCTAAAAAGCTTTCAGGTTGCGGGGCAGGTACTGAATATCTTGCAGTTACCCCATGGGGAGACTTCTATCCATGCCACCAGTTTGTAGGGAGAGAAGAATTTTTACTGGGAGATGTTGACAGGGGGCTTATAAGGCAGGATATAAGCGATGAGTTTAAAATGTGTAATGTATATGCAAAACCTAAATGCAGGGAGTGCTTCGCAAGGTTTTACTGCAGCGGAGGCTGTGCTGCAAATTCATATAGTTTCCACGGTTCACTGACTGATACCTACGATCTTGGGTGTGAACTTCAGAAAAAACGTATTGAATGTGCTATTATGATAAAAGCGGCTTTAGCCGATTAAAAAGGAGAAATATATTATATGAGAAGCAATAAAAGAAAAGGCTTTTTAAAGTTGTTAGTTGTATTTGCAGCACTTGCGGCATTTGCTTATCTGTCATATATGAGCATGGGACAGATTAAGCTTGGACTTGATCTTGCGGGCGGTGTAAGTATAACTTATCAGGCAGTTGAGGAAAATCCCAGTGATGGCGATATGAATGATACTATATACAAACTGCAAAAGAGAGTGCAGACGGTATCAACTGAAGCCGAGGTGTACAGGGAAGGAAAAAACAGGATTAATATAGATATACCGGGGGTGTCAAATGCAAATGCTATACTTGAGCAATTGGGAAAACCCGGCTCTTTAAGCTTTGTAGGTCCTGACAATACTGTGATTTTAACCGGAGATATGGTTGAAGCCGCACAGGCGGCATCAACTGTTGACCAGAATACGGGGCAGAGAAAATATCTGGTTGAATTATCTTTTAAAGATGAAGGGAAAAAGGCATTTGCAGATGCAACTGCGAAGTTTTTAAACCAGAGGATAAGTATAGTATATGACGGCAGCGTGGTCTCATCTCCTGTTGTAAGGGCTGCAATAACAGATGGTAAATGTACCATAGACGGTATGGAAAATCATGAAGAGGCTGAAAATCTTGCTTCAACTATACGTATAGGTTCACTTTCACTTGAACTTGAGGAACTTAGAAGTAATGTGGTAGGTGCAAAGCTTGGACAGGATGCGATAGCAACAAGCTTAAAAGCTGCGGCAATAGGATTTGCAGCAGTAGCACTTTTTATGATTGCAGGATATCTTTTGCCGGGATGTGCCGCAGTTATAGCACTTGCAATTTATGTTGAAGTTATTATATGCCTTCTTGCGGCTTTTGAGATAACTCTTACATTACCCGGAATTGCAGGTATTATACTGTCTATAGGCATGGCAGTTGATGCCAATGTGGTTATATTTGCAAGGATAAAAGAGGAGATAGGCAGCGGGAAGGCAGTTGATGCTTCTATTAAGTCCGGCTATAATAAGGCTCTTTCAGCTATAATAGACGGCAATATAACAACACTTATAGCAGCAGCAGTTCTTTTTATTATGGGAACAGGAACTGTGAAAGGCTTTGCCTCAACACTTGGACTTGGAATTATACTCTCAATGTTTACCGCTATATTTGTAACCAGAAGTGTAATGGATGGCTTTTATAATATCGGTGCATCTAATGCAAAATATTACGGAAGCAAAAAAGATGCAAAGATAATTGATTTTCTTTCAAAAAAATATATATTTATAGCAGTTTCGGCATTTGTTATAGCAGTAGGTTTTATTGCTATGTTTATGAATGATGCTGCTACCGGAAAGAAGTTTAATTATAGTATAGATTTTAAAGGCGGCACATCAACAAATGTTACTTTTAATGAAGATATGTCGCTTGAAGACATATCAAGCAAAGTAGTTCCGGTAGTAAGTTCTGTAACAAATGATGCGGATATACAGACTCAGAAAGTGAAAGATTCAACTGAGGTTATAATTAAGACAAGGACGCTTAATGTTGAAGAGAGAGAGCAGCTTAATGAAGCACTTAAGTCTAATTTTAATGTAGATACTGATAAAATAACTGCTGAGAGTATTTTTGCTACTGTAAGTAATGAAATGAAAAAGGATGCAATAGTAGCAACTCTTGTAGCAACACTGCTTATGCTTATATATATATGGTTCAGATTCAGCGACATAAGGTTTGCATTAAGTTCCGTTGCCGCTCTTATGCATGATGTGCTTGTTGTAATCACATTTTATGCAGTGGCAAAATGGAGTCTGGGTTCAACCTTTATAGCCTGTATATTGACCATAGTGGGTTATTCTATTAATGCTACTATAGTTATTTTTGACAGAATAAGGGAAAATCTTAAAAGTTTTTCAAGAAAGCTTGATAGAAAAGAAATAGTAAATTTAAGCATTACACAGACTCTTTCAAGAAGTATAAATTCTTCACTGACAACTTTTATTACTATATTTATACTTTATCTTTTGGGCGTATCCTCAATAAGAGAGTTTGCACTACCGATTATGGTAGGTATAGTCTGCGGAACATACTCATCAGTCTGTCTGGCAGGTGCATTCTGGTATATAATGATTGAATATACAAATAAAACAGGGGCTGGCACCGCTGTAAAATCAGTTTCTGAAAATCAGAGTTTGAGCAGCAATAGCAGTAGCGGAAAATCAAAATCAGGCAAAAAATCTAAATCTAAAGCTAAAGCTGATAATAGAGATATAGATAACGATATTTCGGATGGCACAGGCAATAAACCTGATATAGATAAGTTATATCTTGATAAAGTTGTAAATGCGAAGGATTCGTCAAGCAGCAACAAAGATTCTGGTATTTCATATAATGATGATACCGATATGGCGAATGACGAAAACGGCACTGCCAATGAAGACTTTGTTGAGCAAGCCTTAGTTAAAGAAACTTCAGTTAAAGAAGATTCTGAACAAAAGAAAACTGCCCAAAAGGCTTCAGGGAATTTTAATAAAGGCAAAAAGAAGAAAAAGAAGAAGTAAGAAGTATAATCTAAATTCTGATTTTAAAAAATGCTATGGTTTTTAATAAATATAGTATAGATTTTAATAAAGGACTAGTATAAACAATAATATATGGTTTATAAAGTGATTGCAAAGCAGGGAAATGCAAAGTCGGCACATATGAAAACTGTACATGGAGAGGTGGAAACTCCTGTATTTATGAATGTAGGTACTGTTGCTGCTATAAAAGGTGCTGTTTCTACAGAAGATTTAAGAGATATAAAAACTCAGGTTCAGCTTTCAAACACCTATCATCTCCATGTACGTCCGGGTGATGAAATAGTAAAAAAACTTGGCGGTCTCCACAGGTTTATGAATTGGGACAGACCTATACTTACCGATTCGGGAGGTTTTCAGGTATTTTCACTTGCAGGACTAAGAAAGATTAAGGAAGAGGGAGTATATTTTAACTCACATATTGACGGCAGAAAGATATTTATGGGTCCTGAAGAAAGTATGCAGATACAGTCAAATCTTGCTTCAACCATAGCCATGGCATTTGATGAATGTCCGGGAGCTCTTTCAGAAAGGGAATATATAGAGCAGTCGGTACAGCGTACAAGCAGATGGCTTGTACGCTGTAAAGATAAGATAGACTGCCTTAATAAACTGGAAAATACAATTAATAAAAATCAATTGCTTTTTGGTATAAATCAAGGCGGTATATTTGAAGATATAAGGATAAGGCATGCAAAAGAGATATCTCAGATGAATCTTGATGGCTATGCGATAGGAGGACTTGCAGTCGGTGAAAGCCATGAAGAGATGTATAATATACTTGATGCGGTGGTTCCGTATCTGCCCTATGATAAGCCCACATATCTTATGGGAGTCGGTACGCCTGCAAATATACTTGAGGCAGTAGAGCGGGGAATTGATTTTTTTGACTGTGTTTATCCAAGCAGAAATGGCAGACATGGACATGTTTATACTGATTCAGGCAAGCTTAATTTATTTAATAAAAAATATGAGCTTGATGAAGCTCCTATAGAAGACGGTTGTGGCTGCATGGCATGCCGTGCACATTCAAGAGCGTATATAAGACATCTGCTTAAAGCAGGTGAGATGCTTGGTATGCGCCTTTGTGTATTGCATAATCTGTATTTTTATAATAAAATGATGTCTGAGATTAGGGATGCGATAAGATATGGAGATTTTAAGGAGTATAAGAGGGTTAAGCTTAAAAGCATGTATGACAGACAGGATAAAATATAAATTTACAAAACTGTCATAGAATGATAAATAAATATTTCAGGAGGATTTTAATATGCTGTTAACTGCAGCTGCTAACGGTGGAGTCAATATAGGTATACTTATAGTTTATATTGTAGGCTTCGGAGCATTAATGTACTTTATGTCTTATAGACCTCAGAAAAAAGAACAGGAAAGAAAAAAAGAATTGCTTTCAAGTCTTGAGATAGGAGATTCAGTATGTACTACAGCAGGCTTTTACGGTATTATAATTGATATAACCGAAGATATGCTTATAGTCGAATTTGGAAACAATAAAAACTGCCGCATACCCATGAGAAAGGATGCCGTAGTTGAGGTTGAAAAGCCTGAAAAATAGCAGAACCTAAATTTATTTTTACGGTTTTTATATATAAAACTCCTATACTCTGATGGTATAGGAGCTTTATATATATAGTATAGAAATAAATTATATATCAGTATTCAGGCATTTAAGGAGCTTTTATGAAGTTTTTAAACTTATTAAAAAATAAATTTGTTATACTGGGTATAGTATTTATTGTGGCTTTAGTAAGCTATTTTATAATGCTTGTGCAAAAAGGCACTAAAGGGGGACCTGTATATACAAGTATAGAAGAACCGTCTTTGCCGGTAGTATGGGTTGAGATGGCTCAAAGGCATATGAACTGTATGAGGGGCTTTTTAAATGATCCGGGACCGGATGTTGCTTATGATACGCTTACAAGCGTACCTGAAGACAGCAGGCTTAAACTCTTTATAAGAGATGGTTCTATAACAATAACAGGTATAAAATATGAGATTAGGAGTGCAGATCTTTCGGAGCTTATTGACAGAGGAAGTATAAATGATTTTGCAAATTCTGAAAATGAAAATGGAATTGATTTTGAACTGCCTATAGGAAATTATTTAAGTGAATGGAGGCAGTACCGGCTTGATCTTACTCTTGTAACTGAAAATAAAGGTGATGTACATTACTATACTGCAATTATGAAATGTCAGCAGGAAGAGCTTATAAAAATGGTGGAACTTGCCGCATCATTTTCCGATAGAAATTTTGATTACGATGCTGCAAGGGAAAATGCTACTTATCTTGAGTCGGATGATACCGGTGATAATACAAATCTGGGTCTTGTGAATTTAAAAAGCAGCTATGAGCAGTTGACTTACAGAAAGCTTAATCTAAGGCCAGTAGGGGTTAAAGACATACGGCTGTGTTCTTATGACGGATATATGGGAGAACTTAAGATTACATTTAGTGCAGGGAGTAAAAATGACAATAAGCAGGCAGAGCTTTATGAAATAAGTGAAAGCTTTATAATGCGTGTAGGTCCTGAACGCCTTTATATGATGGACTATACCAGAACTATGAGCGAGGTGTTTTTAGGTGATACACAGCTATTTAATGCAGAAAAGATAGAGCTTGGTATAAATGGAGCAGGTAAAATCTCAGGGCTTTCAAGTCCTGATGAGAGATTTAGAGCATTTGTATCAAACCGTGATCTTATACTTATAGACAGAGGGACTGCTGATGAAAGCGGCACAAAAACTGTAATTAATCCGTCTGCCGTTAAGCTTTATTCATTTAGGAGCGGTGTAGACTCAGGTCTTAGGAGCGCCTATGACAGAAATGACATTAAAATATTAAAAACCGGAGATAACGGCAGTGTTGACTTTCTGGTTTACGGCTATATAAACAGGGGAAAACATGAGGGTGAAACAGGCATAATTTATAACAGATATGACCCTCAGAAAAATATAATAGTTGAAAATTTCTTTATCCCGATTAATAAAACATATGGAGAGATAAGAGAAGATGTGCTTACACTTGCATATCTTGGAGGAAATAATAATCTTTATATGAAGATAGGATCTGTAGTATATTCGATAGATCCTGAGGGAGGCAGTTCAATTGTTGTTGCTGAAGGACTGAGGGACGGTTGTTACAGTATAAGTCCGCTTGAAAGCAGGTTTGCGTGGCAGGTAAAACAGGATAGGGACGGTTCGGGCATAATTAATTTTATGAATTTTGATACAGGTACTAAACAGGAGATAAAAGCCGAACAGGGCAAACTTTTAAGTACAAAGGGCTTTATAGATTCAGACCTTGTACTGGCTATATCTGATGAAAATATTTCATGGATTATAAATGATAAAAAGACAGTTACTCCCTATAATGCGATTGAGATAATAAATGATTTACTTGAAGTCCAGGAACATTATGAGAGAGTAGGAAATTTTATAAGTGATGTAAGAGTTGAAGGCGGAAGGGTACATCTTAAGCTTTTAAATAAAAACGGGGATACGAGTTTTAATTTTATAGCAGATGATACGATAGTAAGCAATACCGATATTGTTTCAGATGATATAAAAGGCATAGGTTATTACAGTTCTGAAGATAAGGGCAGGGTGTTTTTTACTGAATCGGATTTTGTAAATGGAGAAAAGATAAAAAAACTTGAGGTTCCAGAGAATATAAGTTATGAAACCACAAAAAATATTGATATAGACCAGAATGAACAGGAATACAGATATAATGCTTATGTTCATGGAGATATGGTGTCAAGCCATGAAAATCCGACCCGGGCTATACAGGTGGCATATGCGGGCATGGGCAGGGTAAATATTCGAGGAAATATATTTTATGCAAGAGCGGCTGTATTGGGTTACAAGATGCTTAAGGTTCCGGCTACCAGGGCTGAGGATTTTATGCAGGCACGTATGGACGATACGCTTACTTCGCTTATGGGTATAAGTTTAAGACAGAGTTTTTATTTTTTAAATAAAAACCTTTATGTACTTGGATATTCAGATGGCGGTGCACCGCTTTTAATTTACGGATATGACAGAAACAGTGTATATGTATATGATATAAATGCCGGTGATACTAAAAAAATTCCTTTAAATCAGGCTGAGATTATGTTTAACGGCAGCTATAATGATTTTTCATGCTTCTGGGAATAAAAACATAAAAATAATGGGGCTTTTTATTACCACAGCCCCATTATTTTTTGCATTATAAGGCTTACAGCTGTTATGGCACTCCAGCAGCCCATACCAAGTATAATTGACTTTCCTCCTGTTTTAATGAGCTTTACTATATCGGAATTCAGCCCTATTGCAGCCATTGCCATAACTATAAGGAACTTGCTCAGCTCTTTAAAAGGAGTAAAAAATTCTTTCGGGATACCAATCCATGGGGCAAGGGTGGTGATTAGCGAGGCAGCCATAAAATAAAGTATAAAAACCGGAAATATCTTTTTAAGGTCTATATCTGCATGTTCTTTTGTCTCTTCTTCCCGTGCTTTAGTGATTTTCTTAAGCCTTATATAAGTAAGGGCAATTACTATAGGTATAATCGCAAGAGTTCTTGTAAGCTTTACTATTACAGCCTTGTCAAGAGTAGCAGTACCCAGCGACCACATACTGTCCCATGTTGAAGCGGCTGCAGTAACTGATGATGTATCATTTACTGCGGTGCCTGCGAATATACCGAATGCTTCGCCATTTGTATGATTAAGACCTATACTTTTGCCGAGAATAGGAAAGAGTACGGCTGCTATTACATTAAAAAAGAATATAACTGATATTGCCTGTGCAACCTCACGGTCATCGGCATCGATTACAGGTGCAGCTGCCGCTATGGCGGAACCGCCGCATATTGAAGAACCTACGCCTATAAGAGTTGCGGTATTTGCTTCAATTTTTAGAAATTTATGCAGCAGAAATGCAGTTATAAGTGATATACCTATAGTGCATACTATTATAGGCAGAGATTGCATTCCTGTTTTAAAAATTACATTTAGATTAAGACCGAAGCCGAGTAATATAACAGCCCATTGCAGAACTTTTTTTGATACGAATTTTACACCATTACCTGTCTGTGGGTCTACTGCATTAAATGCGGATATTATCATGCCTGCCGCCATTGCCGTTACAGCACCTCCAACTACAGGATAACTTTTGCCTATAAGCCATGATGGAGCGGCTATGGCAAGACATAGAAATATTCCTTTAAAATTGTTTTTAATAAAATCCATTATTAATCCTTTCAATAATAAACACAATTATTACAGCAGGATTCCTGCCTGTTCTGTGTGTTATTATAGTATTGGTAATGTTTCTTGTCCATAGCTTAAGCTTATTTGTATATAAATAGCGGTATAAATTTGATATGCTAAAAATATTATGATATAATGGAGGCATTAGATATCCTGTATATCAGGCTTTTAGAGAGCTGTATTTGTAATCTGCGGCTATTTGATAAAAAAATATTAGAAAAGTTTTACATAATTCTTTACGTTTTATTAATATTATGTTATAATCACTCTTAATAAACCCAAAAAAAATCCAGAAGGAGATTTTGAATATGCATTGCTATTCAATTAAAGGGGGATATCCCTTAAGTGGAACAGTTGCAGTCAGTGGCTCTAAAAATGCCGCACTTGGCATTTTGGCTGCCGCCATTATGACAGAAGAATCGGTTTTTATTGATAATATTCCGGATGTTTCGGATATAAACATTATGCTTGAGGAGATTGCTTCCTTAGGGGTTGGAGTTCATAGAGTTAGCAGACACAGTGTAAGGATAAATGCTAAAGACATATATTCAGTAGTTGCAAATGATGCGAGTCTGTCAAAGATGAGAGCCTCTTATTATCTTATAGGTGCTCTTTTAGGCAGATTTCAAAGTGCAGAGGTCAGATTACCGGGTGGATGCTGTATAGGTACACGTCCAATAGACCAGCATCTGAAAGGCTTTAAAGGGCTTCAGGCAAAAACTGAGATTTCAAACGGCATACTTAAGGCTCATGCTATAGCTCTGATAGGAAATACTATATCATTTGATACAGTATCAGTAGGTGCTACGATAAATACTATGCTTGCCGCTGTATTGGCTGAAGGAAGGACTGTGCTCAGAAATGTTGCAAAAGAGCCGCATGTGGTTGATATAGCTAATTTTCTGAATTCAATGGGAGCGGATGTAAGAGGTGCCGGAACCGATGAGATAAGAATCAACGGTGTTGAAAAGCTTCATGGCAGTGAATATACAGTGATCCCTGATCAGATAGAAACAGGTACATTTATGTGTGCTTCTGCTATAACGGGCGGAGATATAACAGTTACAAATGTTATACCGAAGCACATGGAACCGGTTTCTCAAAAGCTTATTGAGATGGGCTGTGATATTATTACAAGAGATGACTATATAAGGGTTAGAGCAGGAAAGAAACTTTTGGCATCTGACATCACAACTATGCCATATCCGGGATTTCCTACTGATATGCAGCCACAGTTTACTACACTTCTTTCGGTTGCTTCAGGAGCAAGTGTGGTTGAAGAAAAGATTTTTGAAAACAGATTTTTGTATATTGACGAGCTTATGAAAATGGGCGTTGATATAAAAGTAAGGGGTGATGCGGCTTTTATATCAGGTGTTGATTCGATTACGGGAGCAGGGCTTTTTGCACCTGATCTTAGAGCAGGTGCGGCACTTGTGCTTGCGGCACTTAAGGCGAAAGGTTACAGTACAATTTGGGATATCCACTTTATACAGAGAGGGTATGAAAGATTTGATGAAAAATTGAGAAGTCTTGGCGCAAGAATTGAAATGGCTTTTATAGGAAGTCGGGAGGCAGAACACAGAGCAGAGTTGAAATTCGGATTTAAATATGGAAGCTAGTTATATTGTTTCTGTGATATTTACAGTATAAATAGAATTTCTTTGTGTAAAAGGCATTGCTGCTTTATAAAATTAATTGTATAATGAGTATTATGGAAAAACGGCTTTTATTCAAGGCTGTTTTTTCTTTATAAATAGGTGTCAAATACTTTTGACACCTACATCAATATTTATAAAAAGAGGAGATTAAAGATGAAAAAAATTTTAAACCTAGTTGCGGTAGCAGGGATTGCGGGAATTATGTTAATGATAGGAGCGTGTGGACAGACCGGAAAAGAAAGTACCGGGGAATCATCACAGGCTTCAGGTACTAAAGTGCTTAAAGTTGCAATGGAATGCAGTTATGCACCTTATAACTGGAGTCAGCCGGATAATTCAAACGGTGCTATTAAAATATCAAACGGACAGAATGAATATGCTTACGGATATGATGTAATGATGGCTAAGCATATAGGTAAAGAGCTTGGATACGAGATTGAGATAACAAGGCTGGATTGGGATGCACTTGTACCGGCGGTACAGTCAGGTCAGGTTGATTGCGTTATAGCAGGTCAGTCAATTACTTCAGAGAGATTAAAGAGTGTAGATTTTACAAGTCCTTATTATTATGCTTCAGTTGTTACACTTGTAAAAAAAGACGGTAAATTTGCAGATGCAAAAAGTCTTGCAGATCTTAAGGGTGCTTCAGTAACAGCACAACAAAATACTATATGGTATGATATATGTGCAAAACAGATCCCTGATGCTAATATACTTACGGCACAGGATTCATCACCTGCCGCACTTGTAGCACTTGATAGCGGAAAATGTGATGCGGTGATTACAGATATGCCTACTGCGAAGGCTGCACTTGTAGCTCATCCTGATTTCAAACTGCTTGATTTTGAAGGAGATGCGGAGAATGACTATAAGGTTTCTGAAGAAGAGGTGAATATAGGAATTTCACTTAAAAAGGGAAATACTGAGCTTAAAGATTCAATTAATTCAGTACTTGACAAGATGGATAAAACTGAATTTGAAAAGATGATGGATGAGGCAATAAAGGTACAGCCTCTTGGTGTTTAAATCAATAAATATAAGTATTTAAAATTTAAATTGGTGCATGGTTGATGCTATGCACCATTATTAATAATATTACAAGAAGGGATTGTGAACATATGCCCCAGGATTTTTTTGGACGGATTATTTACCTGTTGTCAAGATATGGGATGAGTTTTTTTAACGGTGCCCTGCAGACTATGAATATAGCTTTAGTAGGCACTATATTTGGATGTATTATAGGCTTTGCTGTAGGCGTGGTACAAACCATACCGGTTTCTAAAAATGACAGTCTTGTAAAAAGGATTCTTTATTCAATAGTAAGCTTTTTATTAAATGCATATGTTGAGATTTTTCGTGGAACTCCTATGATGGTTCAGGCAATGTTTATATATTATGGTTCATCTGCACTTTTTAATATAAATATGTCAATGATGTTTGCAGCATACTTTATAGTTTCTATTAATACAGGTGCTTATATGGCAGAAACTGTAAGAGGAGGTGTTTTGTCGATAGATCCGGGACAGGAGGAAGGTGCAAAAGCCATAGGCATGACACATGTACAGACTATGATTTATGTTATACTCCCACAGGCGCTTAGAAATATAATGCCGCAGATAGGCAATAACCTTATAATTAATATAAAGGATACCTGCGTGCTTTCAATTATAGGCATAGTAGAGCTGTTTTTTGCAAGCAAGGGAGTTGCAGGTACTTACTATACTTATTTTGAAGCTTTTACAATCACCATGGTTATTTATTTTATACTTACTTTTACATGTTCAAGAATTTTAAGAGTCTTTGAAAACAGGATGGACGGACCTGACAGCTACGATCTTGCTACAACCGATACTCTTGCTTATACAAGCGGTATGGTGCGATTTCCGGATCCTAAGAATAATAAGGAGGATAAATAATGGAAAACAGAGATGTACTTCTTAAAATAAGCCATCTAAGTAAGACTTTCGGAACAAATGCGGTACTTAAGGATATTGATTTTACCGTAAAAAAAGGCGATGTTACCTGTATTATAGGAGCATCCGGTTCAGGCAAGTCCACACTTTTAAGGTGTATAAATCTGCTTGAGACACCTACTACCGGGAGTATATTGTTTAAAGACAGGGATATAATGGATAAAAACGGAGATCCCGCCGCATATAGAGCGCAGGTCGGTATGGTATTTCAAAATTTTAATCTTTTTAACAATATGAATGTAATTGAAAACTGTACCGTCGGTCATACAAAGGTTCTTAAAAAGTCTGCCGAGGAAGCTCGCAAGAAAGCTTTATATTACCTTGAAAAAGTCGGTATGCTGCCTTATATAAATGCAAAACCAAGACAACTTTCAGGAGGACAAAAGCAGAGGGTTGCAATAGCGAGAGCCCTTTCCATGGAGCCTGTACTTTTACTTTTTGATGAGCCGACTTCCGCACTTGATCCGCAGATGGTCGGTGAAGTGCTTGATGTTATGAAAAGACTTGCAAAAGAAGGACTTACAATGATTATAGTTACTCATGAGATGGCTTTTGCAAGAGATGTTTCAAGCCATGTTGTATTTATGGCAGATGGTGTTATAGAGGAGGAGGGCAGTGTTTCAGAAATATTTTACAATCCTAAAAGTTTTGTAACAAAGGAGTTTTTAAGCAGATTTATGAGAGAATAACTGCATTTTTGATGTTTAAAGTGAAAATATCCCAATCTTATTCCGGCATATATAGTATTTATTAATATATTATAGTATGGTATAATCTAACTCGGTCTTATAAAGACTTTTATAAAATAATATATATTTCAGGTTTTAGACCTGTATATGATATGGAGGAATATATGTCTGAGAAAAGATTATTTACATCTGAGTCTGTTACTGAAGGACATCCTGACAAGATGTGCGACCAGATATCAGATGCCGTACTTGATGCACTTCTTGAGCTTGACCCTCTAAGCAGGGTTGCATGTGAGACTTGTGCGACTACAGGATTTGTAATGGTCATGGGCGAAGTAACTACAAAAGCCTATGTTGATATACAGAAAATAGTAAGGGATACTGTGAGGGAGATAGGATATAACAGGGCAAAATATGGATTTGATGCCGATACCTGCGGAGTTATAGTTTCTCTTGATGAGCAGTCGCCTGATATAGCTATGGGTGTAGATAAATCACTTGAGGCTAAGCTAGGTAAAGAAAAAGATGATCTGAATATAGGGGCGGGCGATCAGGGTATGATGTTTGGCTATGCTACTGATGAGACTGAGGAATATATGCCCTACCCGATATCACTTTCACATAAACTTGCAAAAAGGCTCAGTGATATAAGAAAGGATGGAACTCTTAAGTATTTAAGACCTGACGGTAAGGTTCAGGTTACTGTTGAGTATGATGAAGATAACAAACCTGTAAGGATTGATACAGTAGTTTTGTCTGCACAGCATGATGAAAATGTAACACATGAAGAGCTTGAGAGAGATATTAAAAAATTTATATTTGATAAGGTCCTGCCTAAACATATGGTAGATGACAACACCCGGTTTTATGTAAATCCTACCGGAAGGTTTGTAATAGGAGGTCCTCACGGTGATTCAGGGCTTACAGGCAGGAAAATAATAGTTGATACCTACGGCGGTTTTGCACGTCATGGCGGTGGGGCATTTTCGGGCAAGGACTGTACGAAAGTCGATCGCTCCGCTGCCTATGCTGCAAGGTATGCAGCAAAAAATATAGTGGCGTCAGGGCTTGCTTCAAAATGTGAAATACAGCTTTCATACGCAATAGGAGTTGCACATCCGACTTCAATTTCTGTAAATACATTTGGTACAGGTAAAATAAGAGATGATGAATTATGCAGGATTGTAAGAGAGCACTTTGACTTAAGACCTGCAGGAATTATAAAAATGCTTGACCTTAGAAGACCTATATATAAACAAACAGCGGCATACGGACATTTTGGAAGGACGGATATAAAGCTTCCATGGGAAGAGCTTGATAAAGTTGAAGAGATTAAAAGAGCTGCACAATTGCTTTCTTAGCAATTATATTTTGACAGCATCTGATGATTTGTAAGGACTGAAACATTTAGATAGCAGTAATGTTAGATGGCGAAATATTTAATTTATAAAAAATATAGTCTGACGATCAATCATGGCTGTCGTTAAAACAAATGTATGCTACATTTGTTTTGCGGCAGCTATATTTATTAATTTAATTTATTTTACTTAAAGAGTTGCCATTTTTCTCAAACCACATATAAAATATAGCAGAAAGGATTATATATGAAATTAAAAACCGCTCTTATATCTATATTTACAGGAATAAGCCTTATAGCGGCAATTTTGCTGTTTGCAAGCATATTTAAGAATAATAGTCGGAAGATGCTTGATATTTTGATAACAGCAGTTGCTATACTTATATGTGTCGCTTTTTTGATGATAATATGGGTGTACAGTTCTATACTGAAGCCGCTTGAAAAACTTCAGGAAGCAACAAGGAAGATAAAAGAAGGAAATCTTGATTTTACCCTTGATTTTGAAGAGCATGATGAGATAGGTCAGTTATGTATGGATTTTGAGGAGATGCGAATACGCCTTAAAGAAAATGAAGAAGAAAAGTTGCAGACGGATAAGGATAATAAAGAGCTTATAAGTAATATATCACATGATTTAAAAACCCCTATTACGGCAATCAAGGGATATGTTGAAGGAATTATGGACGGAGTTGCCTCATCTCCGGAAAAACTTGATAAATATATAAGAACAATTTATAATAAAGCAAATGATATGGACAGACTCATAGATGAGCTTACATTTTATACAAAGATAGATACAAATAAAATTCCTTATAATTACCAGGAGGTAAATATAATGGACTTTTTTCAGGACTGTGCTTCACAGGTAGGGCTTGATATGGAGGCTGCAGGTATAGGATTTGTTTTTGAAAGCGGTATAAAAAAGGACACAGTTGTAGTAGCAGATGTAGAACAGATGAAAAGGGTAGTCAATAATATAATAGGAAATTCAGTGAAATATTTAGATAAAAGTAATGGAATGATAAGTATAAAGCTTGCTGATGACGGGGATTTTGTAAAGATTGACATAACTGATAACGGCAGAGGTATAGCTCAAAGTGATCTTCCGTATATATTTGACAGGTTTTACAGAGGCGACTATTCAAGAAATTCCTCAACTGGAGGAAGCGGCATAGGGTTGTCAATAGTAAAAAAAATAGTAGAGGCACATGGCGGTTTTATAAGAGCGGAAAGCAGTGTAGGCAGAGGGACTGATATTATAATTCTTCTTAGGAAATACCATGAATCAAAAAAGAAAAATCAGGGAATGCTGTAAGACTGATTATCTTTACAGACCATATTATTGCATTACAGATTTAGATGAGGTGGATATCATTGAAAAAAATACTTATAGTTGAAGATGAAGAGAGTATAGCGGAGCTTGAAAGAGATTATCTTGAGATATCGGGATTTGAGGTTGAGCTTTGCAATAATGGTGATGCCGGAGAAAGGCTTGCGGTAGAAAATAATTATGATCTTATAATACTTGATATAATGCTTCCTGGAAGCGACGGATTTGAAATATGCAGAAAAATCCGAAAGGTTAAAGATACACCTGTGATTTTAGTAAGTGCAAGAAAGGAAGATATAGATAAGATCAGGGGGCTTGGACTTGGTGCAGATGATTATATAACAAAACCCTTTTCGCCAAGTGAGCTTGTAGCAAGGGTTAAGGCTCATATGTCCAGGTATCAGAGGATACTCGGAAATGCACTGCATACAAATGATATAATAGAGATACGGGGACTTAAGATAGATAAAAACAGCAGAAAAGTCTGGGTTAATAAAAAAGAAACAGCATTTACCGCCAAGGAATTTGACATACTTCTTTTTCTTGCTTCAAACCCTAACCATGTTTTTACAAAAGAGGATATATTTAAACATATATGGGACCTTGATTCAGTAGGTGATATAGCAACTGTAACGGTACATATAAAAAAAATAAGAGAAAAGATAGAATTTGATTCATCAAAACCCCAGTATATTGAAACAATATGGGGTGTTGGCTATAGATTTAAGGTTTAATATCTTTAATGTAAGATAATATTAAATTAAATTGACAGAAAATATGTTATAAATATCAGAGATTATAATATAAAAGCAGGGGCTTTTATGTCCCTTTGTAATTGAGAGGAGTTTTTATGCCACAGACTAATGTACTTGTAGTAGATGATGAAAAGGAAATAGCCGATCTTGTTGAGATACATCTTGTAAGCGACGGTTATCGTGTATTTAAGGCGTCAAATGCAAATGACGGACTTGATATAATGGAGAAAGAGGATATACATCTCGCACTTTTGGATATAATGATGCCGGGTATGAACGGGCTTGATATGTGCAAAAAGATAAGGGAGACAAAAAATATACCTATCATAATGCTTTCCGCAAAAAGCTCGGATCTTGATAAAATAATGGGACTTGGTACCGGAGCTGATGATTATGTAACAAAGCCGTTTAATCCGCTTGAACTTACTGCAAGAGTCAAATCACAGCTTAGGCGTTACACTCAGTTTAATCCAAACAGCACGGCAGTAAAACAGCAGAATGAGATAAGTATAAGAGGTCTTGTTATAAATAAAGATAATCATAAAGTAACTATATATGATGAGGAGATAAAACTTACTCCGATAGAGTTTGAGATACTCTACCTTCTTGCAAGCAATGCAGGTAAGGTATACTCAACAGATGATATATTTGAACAGGTATGGAATGAGAAAGTTTATGAAGCCAATAATACAGTAATGGTTCATATAAGAAGGCTTAGAGGTAAGATGAAGGAAGATGAGCGAACAGATAAAATTATAACTACAGTATGGGGAGTAGGATATAAGATTGAAAAGTAACAACCTGAATAAAAAAAGTGGTGAAGTTCATGAATGACGGTATAAAAAGCACCAATTATAAAAAATTTCATACACGTGTACTCATAAATGTTATTTATGCACTTATAATAAGCTGCCTTTTAGAATATTTTATTGTAAATAATGTATTTACTCTGCTTGAACTTCCGAAATTTTATAATTCTGAAAATGAGATTGTGGTTTCGTTTTTAAGATTTGAGACTATAACAGTTCTTTTATTTGTACTTTTCGGTATAGGTATGTTTACATTTGTATTCTGGATGTTGCAAAGAAAATCATTTGGATATATAGAAGACATATCCCGTGCCATGAAAAGTGTAGCCTCCGGTGATTTAAATACAAGTCTTGAGGTCGAAGGAGATGATGAATTTTCGGATATGGCTCAAACTTTGAATACAATGGTAAGTGATATAAAAAACCTGATGGAGAGGGAAAGAGAGTCTGAAAAGACTAAAAATGAGCTTATTACAAATGTAGCCCATGACTTAAGGACACCGCTTACTTCAATAATAGGCTATCTTGAACTCCTGTCAAAAAATAATAAAATTGATGATGAAACCAGAATAAATTATACTAAGATAGCATATACAAAGTCAAAAAAACTTGAAAAGCTTATAGAAGATCTTTTCGGATTTACAAAACTTAATTATGGAAAAATTGCTATGAAGGTTGAAAAAATAGATCTTGTAAAGCTGATAAGTCAGCTTATGGAGGAGTTTTACCCTAATTTTATGGAAAAGGGGCTTGCGTTTTCTCTTACAACAAATAAAAGCAGTAAGTTCATAGATGCTGATGCAAATCTGCTTGCAAGACTTTTTGAAAATCTTATAGGCAATGCTATAAAATATGGTGTTGACGGCAAAAAAATAGATGTAAAGATAGAAGCATATCATGATTATGCATCAGTCTCAGTTATAAATTATGGCAAAGTGATACCTAAAAAAGAACTTGCTCTTATATTTGAAAAATTTTACAGACTTGAACATTCAAGATCATCTGAAACAGGCGGCACTGGGCTTGGCCTTGCAATTGCACAAAATATTGCACAGATGCATGGAACCTTTATTGAAGTAAAAAGTGATTTAAACGGTACTGCATTTATAGTTAAACTTAAAACGGAATTAGATATTAATAAGGAAAATTTTACAAATGTCTGAAATTAAAAAAATAGTCGCTGCTTCTTTTGCAGCCTCACTTGTATTAGCAACAGTATTGATAATAAAAACCGGTTATGCTTCAGTTGCAGGCGAAAACACAGGTATAAAAACTGTTTTGCCTTCTGTGATAAGAGATAATTTTGAAAATGTTCCAGAGTCTGATAAAGATGCCGACATAGATATAAGCTATGGATATGGAAATAGTGCAAGAACCGGCAGATATCTGCCGGTTCATATTAATTACAGAGTTAAAAGCGATCATTTTAAGGGTAGAGTATCAATTAAGACAAAAGCTCCTAATGGAGATGTATATGAATATAATTATCCGCTTGAATTTGAAAATGAGTATGAAAAAACCTATTATGTCCCAATAGGATATGATATTGATCGCATATTTGTAAGCCTTTATGATGACGGTGAACAGGTTATAATAAAAAAGGAGATCGAACTTGATACTTCATCAGGCTCCGATAATCTTTTAATAGGAATTTTAAGCGATAATCCTGAAAAACTGAGTTATTTTGACAGTGTATTTATAAATTACGGTGTAATATCTACAAAATCGGTAGTACTTGATCAATATGATTTTCCTGAGGATTCGGCAGGACTTTCACAGCTTGACATGATAGTGATAAGTGATTTCAGAATAAGAGATTTAAATAATATGCAGTCAATGGCACTTATGGACTGGATAAAAAAAGGCGGCATTATGCTGCTTGGGACCGGCAGTCGGGCAAATGATACACTTGGAAGATATGCACCTGAGCTTCTTGATGATATGTATGAAGCTTCAAGGCTTACTGAAGTCGATTTAGGTGAAGGGCTCGGTATTGATGAGCCTGGAGGAGGCAGCATAGAAACAGAATGTGTATCATTTCAGCTGCATGGAGGCAGTGAGCTTATACCTGGAGATGAAGGTCCTTTATTAAGTGCTGTAAATAAAGAAAATGGTGTAATAGCTGTAGCTTCCTATGATTTTGCAGATGAAGCGGTATCGGATTATGCTAATAAACATACTTCATATATAAGCGGACTGTTGTCAAAGATATTGGGCAATGCAAGGATGGAGGCACTTGAAGGAGGAGTTTATCTTCAGGATTATGGATTATATTCGGACATACAGTCAATAATAAATAATGAAAGAGCAGACAAGATACCCAATATTTACCTGTTTATGTTCCTTATAATACTGTACATAATAATCATAGGTCCCGGAATATTTTTATTTTTAAAGAAAAGAAATCTTCAGACACTTTATATAAGAGTTGTAGGCATAATATCAGTATGCTTTGCGATTATCATCTATATGTGCAGTATAAGGACAAGGTTCAGGGGAGTATTTTATAATTATGCAAGTATACTTGATGTTGATGAAGACAGCGTTTCGGAGCAGACTTATGTCAATTTCAGGAATCCATACAATAAAGACTATACTGTTGATATATCAAAGCAGTATTCAGTGCGTACGATTTCAGGAGAAGACTTTAATTTTAAGAGTAGTAAACCGTTTAGTGAAAATGACAGCGTTGATGTAGGGCTTGGATTTTATGATGATAAGACAAGGATAGACGTATATTCTCCGGGTGCGTTTTATTCACAGTTTTTTAAGCTTGAAAGGACTTATTTAAATGATGATTTAATAGGATTTTCAGGTGAGATAAATCTTTTCAAAGATGAACTGTATGGTTATGTTACAAATAATTATAATGAAAAAATATATAGTGCTGCAGTCATACTTTATGGAAAACTTGTACTTCTTGGCGATATGGAACCGGGGCAAACAATAGCTCTTGATGACCTTAAGGTTTATAATATACCGCTTACAAATTTAAAAACCGTATCAAGGCTTATAACCGGAGCTGAGAATTTTCCTGAAATCCAAAATAGTACCCAAAGTATTGCCTCATATAAAGAAAGCACACCCGCAGAAGACGATAGCGTAGAAAAAGATACTTCTGAATATAAAAAAACAGATCGTTTTTATATGGATGCAATCGGAAAAGCAGGACTTATTGAATTTTATATGTACTTTCATCAATCAGGATATTCACCTGATGCGAAAGTTATAGGTTTTAGCAGAAATAAGCCCGATAATGATATAATCATAGGTAAGGAGGTGGAAAATCTCGGTATATCACTCCTTGTAAGCAGACTTACAACAGACAATAAAAAGGATAATCTGGTATACAGGCAGGTGCTTATAAAGACTCCTACGGTTCTTGGAGGTATATTTTTCGCAAATACAAACGCTTTTTATCCTCTGGAATCCTTGGTACTTGAATATCAGCTTGGCGATGACCTTGATATAAAAGAAATTAATTTTGAGAATATATCACCTGAATTTTTAAAACTTGACAACAATATAGAGGTATTTGAGGGTGATATCTACTTTTATAATTATTTAAAAGCAAGCTATGATAAGAAGGAGATGAGAACATATAGTATTGATGAACTTAATGACTATCTCTCTCCTCCAAAAGCTATGAGGATAAGGTATGTATATAGAGATAAAAATTCCGATTCAAGCATATCACTTCCTATGATTTCAGTTATAGGAAGTGATAAAGAAAATGAAGGTGAAAAATAAAAATATGAGCTATGCTGCTTTATGCCATGCAGGCTTTATACCTAAACAGGTATTATTTAAAGAGGTAAATTATGCTTAAAGTAATAGGTTTAAAGAAAAAATACGGAAAACATACCGCACTTGCAGGTCTTGATATGAATATAAAAAAGGGGCAGGTATATGGGCTTGTAGGACCGAATGGAGCCGGAAAAACTACCGCTATAAGGCTTATAATGGGTTTAAGTCATATGGATGACGGTCAGATTATAATAAACGGTACTGATGCCAGAAAAAAACCGCTTAAAGTCAAGGAAATGATAGGTTATGTACCTGATAATTGCGGTTCATATTTTAATATGAGTGTAAATGAATATATGGAATTTTTTGCTGCAGGTTTCGGTATAAGCGGTATAAAAGCGGCAAATAGAAATTTAAAGCTTCTTGAACAGGTAGGTCTTGAAGATAAGGTAGAATTTATTGCAGATACTCTCTCAAGAGGTATGCAGCAGAGGCTTTCACTGGCAAGGGCACTTATACATGATCCTGAATTTCTTATAATGGACGAACCTACAAGCGGATTGGATCCACGAAACAGCTTTGAATTTAAAAGGCTTGTAAAGGAACTTAAAAAAAGTGGGAAGACAGTTCTTATAAGCTCACATCTGCTGTCAGAACTTTCAGAGATATGCACCGATATAGCAGTTATTGAAAACGGAATGCTCGCAGCACAGGGAAGTCTTACCGATATACTTGGCAGAATAGAACATTCAAATCCTATAAAAATAGTGGTACTGGGTGCTGTAAGCTCTGCCATGGCGGTATTTAAAGAAAATCCAAGAGTGAAAGCGGTTTCGAGAAATGAAAATACCTTTATGGTTAAGTTTGACGGAGATAAACTTGAGGAGGCAAGACTTTTGTATGAACTTATGGATATGGAAGTGCCTGTATGTGAGTTTGTAAGAGAAACCGGAAGTCTTGAGTCATTTTTTATGCAGATAACAAATCATGATGAAGAAAGGGTGATTATTGAAAATGATTATTAATCCTGTATATACCTATGAAAAAAAAGTCATGGTGAGAAGTATAAAATTTTCAATAGCTATAAGCCTGTTTAATGCATTTCTTGCTTTTATAGTATTTGTATCAATGAGCAGTGTGATACAGAATGTAAAGACTACTGCCATGGTGCAGTATACTTCTTTTCTAATGATATTCAGACTTGTAGCACTTATAGAATTTCTGGTTGTTTTATTTATAATACCGGCGCTTACTGCAGGTGCTATAAGTTCGGAGAAGGAGAGAAAAACACTTGACCTGCTCTACACAACACGTATAAAGCCGTTTGATATAGTAGCAGGCAAGTTCCTTGCAGCATTTTTTGCCGCATTTATGCTTGTCGTTTCAAGTCTGCCTGTAATGGCACTTGTATTTGTTTACGGCGGTATAACTGTGGGGGATATTCTAAAACTTTCAATTTCATATTTACTTGTGATATACTATGCAGGAAGTATAGGGCTTTTTGCTTCATCACTCAGCCGCAGTACCAATGTAGCCGCTGCGGCTGCCTATGCAGTACTTATTGTTCTTATGCTTGCGACGCTGCCGCATGGTATCTTATCAGGAGGTTTTTCAATTGAGGCTTCTGAGCAGACCTTACTGCCTATGGATGCAGGTGCAGTTGGAGATGCTTATGCACATGAAAATGATGCTTCATTGCTTATGGGCTGGATATATTCCACCAACCCAATCACAGTATTTTATATTAATCTTAACATGGTGATAGGCAATAAGGAAACTATTGATTCAATCTTTGATTTAATAGGGGGCTCCGGTTCGGGATTTATCAGGCAGAATTGGTTTATCATAGGAATGGGCTTCCAATTTACAGCGGCAACCGTATTAACTGCATTATCAGTATGCAATATCACACCTTACAGCAGATTCAAACTGCTTAAGAGAGATTAAGCACAGTATTAAAATTTTAAAAGGAGGGCTTGTGTATTTATAAAAATATGCAGCAGACTTTGTACCTGTTTATATAAACTTCAAAACCGGTAAAATTGACTTTCAGAAAATATATAGACTTTACTTAGTGTATAAAGCTGATATTTTTCTAAAGTCATGATTAAATCTGACTGCAATATAGATACATAAAATAAAAATCATATGGATGCACTTTTATATAAATGCCCCAGTTGCGGAGCGGAGCTTAAATTTAATCCGCAGACACAGGGATATAAATGTGATTACTGTCTTTTGGAGTATTCACAGGAGGAATTGGATGCAAAATTTGCACAGCAGGAAGAAAGGGCATTAAATGAGTCGGCACAAAATGAGCATATTGAAGATGTTTTTAATGCTGATGAAAATACTGCAGCTGAGCAGGCACTTTTATATAACTGCCCTAACTGCGGTGCCCAGATAGTTACAGATCAAACTACTGCCGCTACATTTTGCTATTATTGTCATTCTCCGGTAATTCTTTCAGGTAGACTGGACGGAGCTGACACTCCTGATTATGTAATACCTTTTGAGATTGACCGAAATACTGCACAGCAGATATTTTCCGCATGGATAACAAAGAAAAAGTATGTTCCGAAGGATTTTTATTCAAATGAGCAGATAGATAAATTAAGCGGAGTTTATTTTCCGTACATTTTATATAATTGCAGGATACATGCCTGTATTGATGCAACGGCACAAAAAAACAGCGTACGAAGGATTGGAAATACGGAATATACAGATATTGACAGCTATCATATAAAAAAAGAGGGCGATATGGATTTAAACAATATTGCAAGAAATGCTCTTAAAAAAGCAAACAAGGTACTTGTTGAAGGTGTTTTGCCATATGACTTCGCTAAAGCGGTGCAGTTTAAGATGTCATATCTTTCAGGCTTTATGGCTGAAAGGAAGGATATGCAGGTTTCTGATTTTGAAAAGAATATAGAGGCTGAGGTACATAGCTATGCGATGCAGAAGCTTGATGATTATACTGCAGGATATTCTGATATTAATATTTTTAAAAAAGAAGCTGCAATAATACAGGATAGTTGGAAATATGCACTTATGCCTGTATGGACTCTTACTTATAATGATAGAAAAAATAATAAAATTTATTATTTTTCAATAAACGGGCAAAAGGGTAATGTTATAGGAAAGCTGCCGGTTGACAGTAAAAAGCTTATGATTCATTTTTTGCTTATTGCGGCTTTTTGTATGGTGATTTTTCTGCTATTTTCATATTTTATTTTATAAGGGAGATGAAAAATGAAAAGTAATGAGAGATTGAATTCAGGTTTAATAGATTTTAAGATTTTTGCTTTATTTATGATTTTGTGCATTATATTTATAGGTGAAGCAGTCGGGATTACAGCCTATGCAAAGGATTCAGATACCTATGTATATGATATGGCAGGTGTTTTTGACAGCACTCAGCAGGATAAGCTTGAGAAAAAAATCAGAGAACTGAAAGATAAGACCGGTATGGACTACGTTATAGTAACTACCAATGATGCTGAGGGAAAATCCGCTGAAAGTTATGCGGATGATTTTTATGATGAAAATGGCTTCGGAACTTCAAAGGATCATAGCGGTATGCTGTTTTTAATTGATTTTGACAACAGAAAAATTCATATATCTACCACAGGTCATATGATAAGGATACTTGATGATGACAGGATTGACTCAATTCTTGACAAGGCTTCAGAATATATGCAGTCAAAGGAATATTACAGATGTGCTGATACCGTTATCGAAAGAGCCGGCGAATATGTCATGCAGGGAGTAAGAAGCGGTCAGTATAATTATGACAGAGAAACAGGAGAGATAAGCTTTTACAAACCTCCTAAAAGAATAACGGCAGTTGAGTTTATACTATCGTTTATAATATCTGTTATTATAGCCGGTATTAATATTAAAGTAATTATTGATAATTATAAAATGAAAAAATTGACAGGCACAGCACCTCAGTATTTACTTGCTTACAGATCAGGTGCCGGTTATGTACTTTCTGAAAATATAGATGATTTTTTAGGCAGACATACAAAGACAAGATATATAAGTTCAGGAAGCTCGGGTTCATCAAGAGGCTCATCAGGAGGTTTTCGTTCAACTACACATACCGGAAGCAGCGGCACCAGACATGGTGGAGGCGGAAGGAGTTTTTAATTACATTCAGGGATTTTATAAAGGGGACATGATTAATGTATAAGCATATAAATGATATGAAATATATAAGTACAAGAGGAGATGGCAGGAAACTGAGTGCTTCACAGGCTATACTTAAAGGACTTGCTGATGATGGAGGTCTTTTTATGCCTGAAAAGTTACCTGTATTTGATTTTGAGCTTAAAGATTTAGTTGGCAGAGATTATAAAAATACGGCATACAGGATTATGAGGCTTTATTTTACAGATTACAGTGAGGATGAATTAAAGGAATGTATAGATAAAGCATATGATGGAAAATTTGACACTGAAAGTATTATAGATATAAAGCATGCCTGCGGAGCTTTTTATATAGAACTTTTTCATGGTGCAACGATAGCATTTAAGGATATGGCTCTTTCAATTCTGCCTCATCTTATGAAAGTTGCTGCAAAAAAAAATAATATACATGGCAGGATAGTTATACTTACTGCTACAAGCGGAGATACAGGTAAGGCTGCCATGTCCGGATTTGCAGACGTTGAGGGAACCCGTATAATAGTTTTTTATCCTAAAGGCGGTGTAAGCAGTATACAGGAGCTTCAGATGACAACACAGAAGGGGGCGAATGTTGAGGTTTTTGCGGTACACGGCAATTTTGACGATGCACAGGCGAGTGTAAAGAAAATATTTTCAGATCACGCTTTTAAAAAACTTCTTGCAGATAATGATATAATGCTTTCCAGTGCAAATTCTATAAATATAGGCAGACTTGTTCCGCAGATTGTATATTATGTCCATGCATATATAAAGCTGCTTGAAGCCGGTGATATAAATGATGGCGAAAAAGTTAATATATGTGTGCCTACAGGTAATTTCGGGAATATACTTGCAGCTTATTTTGCAAAACTTATGGGACTTCCTGTAAATAAGCTTATATGTGCATCAAATGAAAATAAAGTGCTGTTTGATTTTTTTAAAACAGGGATTTATGATAAAAACCGTAACTTTACACTTACAATATCACCATCTATGGATATACTTATATCAAGCAATTTTGAAAGACTTATATACTTAAGCTGCGGATGCAGCGGTGCAAAGACTTCAAAGCTTATGTATGAGCTTTACAGTTCAGGGCATTATAGTGCTGATAAATCAATGATGAAATTTATGTCTGATTTTACAGGAGGTTTTGCTTCAGAGTATGAAAATCTGGAGAATATAAAAAGAGTTTATAAAGAGAGCGGATATATAATTGATCCTCATACTTCGGTAGCTTCAAGTGTTTATGAAAAATATAAAAACGAAAGCCATGACGATACAAAAACATTGATAGCTGCCACTGCAAGTCCTTATAAATTCGCAAAAAGCGTAATGGGTGCCATAGCTGATATAAACGGTATGGATGACTGGGAAGTTATAGAAATGCTTAATAAGACATCGGGTGTTGCTATTCCAAAGGCGGTGATTGATATAAAGGATGCACCTGTCATTCATAAGCTTGAATGTGATATAGAGCTTATGGGCGATATGGTTAAAAAGGTTCTTGGGCTAAAAGTATAGAACATAAAATAAACAACTTCAGGCTGTTAAAATATAGCTTTTAAAATAACTATATAAGAATTTATGTTGTTTTTAAGATGTTTTTAAGATGTCTATTTTTAAGATATCTATTTAAATAAAAAAACAACAGTAATTTTATAAAAACATAGAGAAAATGTCTATAACATAGTATAATAAAAAAATTCATACTACTATTAATTATAAAGGAGAAGGAAGTAATGTCAGTTCCGGTAACAGAAATGTTAAAAAGGGAAAGGGGGAGGCATTATGTTATAATGCAGACCGTTTGTGAAAAACCAGGGCTTTTTGGCTCAGAAGGAAAGGCTTAATAAGATATGGCACGCTGTATAGCTGATTATTATGGATGTAATGTATTTAACGATTCTGCTATGTCTGTCTACCTCCCCAAAAGTGTATACAGGAAAATCAGGCAGACAATAGAGGACGGAACTGAACTTGATGCCGAACTTGCAGATATAGTGGCACATGGTATGAAGGAGTGGGCTCTTAAGAACGGAGCAACACATTATACACATTGGTTTCAGCCTCTAAACGGAGTAACTGCACAAAAACACGATTCTTTTATATCAGCTCCGGGAAAACATGGCAATGTAATCATGGAATTTTCAGGAAAGGAGCTTATAATGGGAGAGCCTGATGCTTCAAGCTTTCCTTCAGGAGGTCTAAGGGCTACATTTGAGGCAAGGGGGTATACTGCATGGGACTGTACATCACCTGCCTTTTTAATTAAAGATAAAATAGGTGTAATATTATGTATACCGACAGCTTTCTGTTCATATAAGGGTGAGGCACTTGACGGAAAAACTCCACTGCTGCGTTCAATGCAGGCGGTAAATATTCAGTCTTTAAGGATATTGAGATTGTTTGGCAATACAACTTCAAAGAGGGTAATTCCAAGTGTAGGTGCAGAACAGGAATATTTCCTTATAGATCGTGATAAATATTTAAAAAGACCTGATCTTATCTATGCAGGTCGAACGCTTTTTGGAGCAATGCCTCCTAAGGGTCAGGAAATGGACGATCATTATTTTGGAGTTATAAGGGATAAGGCTGCGGCATATATGAATGAATTAAATGATGAACTCTGGAAGCTTGGAGTTCCTGCAAAAACGCAGCATAATGAGGCTGCTCCCTCACAGCACGAACTTGCACCTGTTTATGAACAGGCAAATGTCGCCGCTGACCATAATCACCTTATAATGGAAACTATGAAAAGAGTAGCCGCAAAGCACGGTCTTTCATGTCTGCTTCATGAAAAGCCTTTTGCCGGAGTCAATGGTTCAGGAAAGCATAATAACTGGTCGCTTGTAAGTAATGATAAAATAAATCTGCTTAATCCGGGGGAATCGCCACATGAAAATATACAGTTTTTACTGGTACTTGCGTGTATATTAAAGGCGGTTGATACTCATGCGGATCTTTTAAGAGAAACTGCCGCAGTTTTGGGAAATGAACAGAGGCTTGGCGGTTATGAGGCACCGCCTTCAATCATATCTGTCTTTTTAGGTGAACAGCTTGAGGATGTTATTGACCAGTTGTGTGATACAGGCGAGGCGGTGAGATCTAAAAGCGGAGGAACTTTAAAAACAGGAGTTGCAACTTTGCCTGATTTTAAAAAGGATGCAACAGACAGAAATCGTACATCGCCATTTGCATTTACTAATAATAAATTTGAATTCAGGATGCTTGGTTCTTCTGAATCCATATCTTCAGTCAATGTGGTTTTAAATACTATAGTTGCCGAGTCTTTTAAAGAGGCTGCCGACAGGCTTGAAAACAGTGCTGATTTTGAGATGGAGGTTCATGATCTTATAAAGGAGCTTTTAAAAAAGCACAGGCGTATAGTTTTTAACGGCAACGGATATTCAGATGAATGGGTTAAGGAAGCGGAGTGTAGAGGACTTCCGAATCTTAAGAGCATGGTGGATGCGATAGGAGCCTTAAGAAGTGAAAAAGCGGTAAAACTTTTTGAGAGTTTTGGAGTCTACACAAGGGCAGAACTTGAATCAAGAGCTGAAATAGAATTTGAGTCCTATATGAAAGCGGTTGCAATTGAGGCAAGAACCATGCTTGATATGGCTGGAAAGCTCTATATACCGGCAGTTATTAAGTATACAGGTATGATTGCACATTCTTTAAATGAAGTTAAAGCTGCCGGCAACAAAAGCTCTTTTTCAGTACATGAAGATTTGTTAAATGAGTGTACAGATCTGTTATTGCAGGTTAAAACAGCATATAATAATCTTAAGAGAGTGATTGATGAAGCTGAAGCTTTTAAAAGTCGTAATGACAGTGATTGCGGATGCGCAGCCGCACATTTTTACCATGACAGGGTAGTTTCGGCAATGGAAATACTTAGGGTTCCTGTTGACAAGCTCGAGACTATTACCGATCGAAAGTATTGGCCGGTTCCAGGATACGGTGATATGCTTTTTGAATGAAAAAGTCCAATAATTGTATATAATGTATATTTTATTATAAATTTCAGTGATAAGACCGAAAAAATTACCGGTCTTATCATTTTTTCTAAAGACAGAGCCCTGTTCCTTTAATAAAACGGGCAGAGGCTGATGCATTAAAGAAAAAACTCTACAAGATATAGCAGATTTACATTAAAATAATCAATATCTTTTGTAGCTCTAATTCTTAATGCAACAGCCCCAAAATAGCCTTAGCATTATGTGGAAAAACACATTTTTGATGTGATTTTAGGCGTTTGCACCTATTTCCTTTATCTCATCAAGAGCGGCGGCTTCAGGTGTTTCAAGATTACCATAAGTTTTTATTACATTGGCACCGTGTGAAACCGCATCATCCTTCCATGTATCAAGAAACATTCCATCGCCCCATCCGAAGCAGCCGAAAAGTATAACTTTTTTACCTTTGAGTTCGTCTACATGACTGTCATAAAAAGGTTTCATCTCAGTTTCATCAATTTCTTCAGTTCCTTGTGCAGGAGAACCGAGAGCGATTATATCAAAATCAGAAAGGTTTAAAGTTTCTGCATCTGACACTTTCTTTAATTCAACTTCAGCTTTTGAACGAAGTCCTTCTGCTAAGCTTTCAGCCAACATTTCAGTATTGCCTGAAGTTGTAAAATAAATAACACATGCTTTCATAGAAAACATCCTCCTTAATTTAATAAGTCGATTATACCGACATTTATATATACCACCATAGTTTATCAGAACATGTTATTTATAGCAAGTCCTAAATTATATTGTATAGTATGGTATTTAAGCATAAAATGAACATCAGAATATGCAAAAAAATGTTTTTTGAAAGTATATTTATAATAAAAACTCAGCTTTAAAAGACTGTGTATAAAATGGAATTTATGTATAAAGGGTACATCTGTTGCAAGAGACAGAAGTATATTGAGAAAATCAGATTTTGATGATATACTTTATACTGCGAGGCATATGCTTTGCAGTATAAAGCGAGTATAACAGACAATCGCATGCATATACTTTATGACTTTCATTTTTTCCTTCTTCTAGTTATTTTGTACTATATGAATCTAATGTAAAAGGGTATGGATTATCTTTATAATATATACCTTTTTAGGATTATGTCTATGTATGAGGAAAGTCCGGGCTTCACAGGGCAGGATGCCGGATAACGTCCGGTGGAGGCGACTCTAAGGAAAGTGCAGCAGAAACATACCGCCGCTTATGCGGTAAGGGTGAAAAGGTGGTGTAAGAGACTACCGCCTGTATGGCAACATACGGGGACCATGTAAACCCCATCCGAAGCAAGACTAAATAGAGCGTATTTTTAATACAGGGGCTGCCCGTCCAAGCTCAGGTTTGTCGCTTGATTCTGCCGGCAACGGCAGAGCTAGATAGATGATTGTCTGATACAGAACCCGGCTTACAGTTATGCTCGCTTTTAAATTACGGCTACAGGAAGGTGTTTGGATTGGCAGGAAAAAGAAGCACAAAGAGCACTTCAGGCTCAGTTCGCAGGGCATCCGTTACAAAAAACCAGACTGAGACAAAAAATAAAAGGGCAGTCAAAAAAAGTCCGGTTAAAAAATCTACAGTCAGAAAAAATACGGAAAAAAAATCTGTATATAATGAGTATTTTGATGAAAAAGAATATCAAACACCTGAAGAAAATTTTCTTGCAGGCGAGATACTTATAATAGTGGATTTTGCAGTATCAGTACTGCTTTTTATAGGAATTTTCGGTTTAGGAGGCACAGCGGGAAGATTTTTTAAAGATTTTCAGCTGGGTCTTTTTGGAGTTGCAGGGTATTTATTTCCGGTAATATTTTTTGTAGGTGTGGCATTTTTAATATCTAATAAAGCAAGTGCTGAATCAATTATGAAAGCAGCGGCAGGTGCAGGTATACTGCTTTGTGTTTCAGGTATTATGCATTCACTGTTTGGTAAAAATACTGAGCTTGCAGTGAATATGATGGAATTTTATAATGAAAAGAAGGCAGGAGGGATTATAGGTGCGCTGCTTTATTCATATTCAATCAAATTCGCCGGCAAAATAGGTACTGTAGTTTTGATGTTTTCATTTCTGGCAATATGTATAATATGTATAAGTGAGCGTTCTTTCGTAAATTTTGTAAGTGAAAACGGCAGCAATGCATATAGGCATATAGTAGATGATTTATTAAGTCTGAGAAAAAAAGGAAAGCAGTATGAGGAAGATGATGATATAGGCGGCTATGATGAGGATTACGGTTCTGACGATATTTTTGATAAAAATACCGGGAAAAACGGTGATTTAGATTATAACTATAATAATACAGCTTCAGGAGGCTGCGATATTGATAAAATCAGATATCCTAAAAAACAAAACCATATATTTGATTTTATAGTGGAGCCTGCAAAAAAACTGTTTTTAAAGCCTGATGACAAAGATTCAGGGGATGATAATAAAGGTTTTAAAGCGGAGTCTGTGAATGATAAACTGTATGGTGTAGATAAAGGCAGTAACGATACTGTATTTTCAAAGATTGCAAAGATGACAAAAGCAAATAAAGCTTTATATCAAAATGCTCCGCATGATTATAAAATAAAGGGTGATAAAAATACCGGAAAAAATAAAGGCTTTTATAATAATGCGTTTTATGATAAAAAGAGGAATGATGACACAGGTATTACTGTGATATCTGATGACGGAGTTGACTCGGATAATTCAGAGATATTTACCGGAAAGATAATAAGAGCCGAAGATTATAATAATATGGCTTATGAAGATGATCCGCTTGATGAAGAGACAATAAGAAAGGCAAATGAGATCCTTGCAAGAAAAGAAGCTTTAAAAGAAGGGGCTGAATCTGAATTTGCTAAAAAAGATTCTGACAATAAGGGGCATGTATTTACATCATCGCAAACTGAAGATACAGCCGATGATGAATTTGAAGAAATTTTTCTACAAGGTGCTTCAAAAACTGATGAAAAAGCTGGTTTTAACGATAATATGAACACGGATACGGCAGGTGATAGTTCAGACAGCTTAGATGACGGTATATCAGGATATAAGTCAAATAATATATCAGATGACATATCAAAAAATAAATCAGGCAGTGCAACGGTTGATTTATTAAAAGATACTGCAGATGATAAGGGTTATGGCAGAACTGCCGGTAATAGGAACGGTACAGATAGAGATATATCTGATGTTTCGGTTTTAAAAAACAATATGTCAAATAAAAAGATACCGAATATTATGCCCGGCAATACAACTGCTGCATATAATAAAGATAAACATAATATATATAATAAAGATAAGCATAAACATAAAAAAATGCATAAAAAATATATATTTCCATCTACTGAGCTGCTTAAAAAAGCTAAACCGCCTGCTGCTTCAGATGATGCAGAATACAGAAGTACAGCTTTAAAGTTAAAACAGACACTGCATAATTTTGGTGTTGATGTAAGTATAGGGGATATAAGCTGTGGACCCACTGTAACAAGATATGAGATACAGCCTGAGCAGGGTGTTAAGGTAAGTCGTATAGTTTCACTTGCCGATGATATAAAGCTTAATCTTGCGGCAAGTGATATAAGGATAGAAGCTCCTATACCAGGTAAAGCAGCTGTAGGTATAGAAGTTCCAAATAAGGAAAATACTCTGGTTCACTTAAGAGAACTTATAGAATCACATGAATTCAGATATGGGCATAGTGAATTAAGTTTTGCCCTTGGAAGGGATATAAGCGGCAAACCGGTATTTGCGGATATAGCGAGGATGCCGCATCTTCTTATAGCCGGAGCCACAGGCTCAGGAAAATCTGTATGTATAAATACGCTTATAATGAGTATACTGTTTAAATATTCACCGGAAGAAGTAAGAATGATTATGGTAGATCCGAAAGTTGTAGAACTTTCGGTTTACAATGGCATACCGCATCTTCTTATACCTGTTGTAACTGATCCTAAAAAGGCTGCGGCTGCTTTAAACTGGGCTGTTTCAAAGATGGCAGAAAGATATAAATTATTTGCAAAATCAGGAGTAAGGGATTTAAAGGGTTATAATGAAAAGATGAAAAAGACACTTCCAAAAGAAGAGTTTGAAGTAATGCCGCAGATAATTATAATAATTGATGAGCTTGCAGATCTTATGATGGTTGCACATAATGAAGTTGAAGATCATATATGCAGACTCGCACAGCTTGCAAGGGCATGTGGAATTCATCTTGTTATTGCCACACAAAGACCCAGCGTCAATGTAATTACAGGTCTTATTAAAGCAAATATACCCTCAAGGATAGCTTTTGCCGTCTCATCGGCGATAGACTCAAGAACTATACTTGACGGCGGAGGGGCTGAGAAGCTCCTCGGTAAAGGAGACATGCTTTTTGATTCACAGTCAACACCTAAGCCTGTAAGAATTCAGGGGGCTTTTGTATCTGACAAGGAAGTATCGGATGTTGTAGCATTTATTAATGCCAATTGCGGTGTAAATGATTATGATAAAGAGGTGGCGGCAGATATAGAAGAAGCAGGTACAGAAAATAAAACATATACAGGCTCCGAAAGAGATGAACTTTTTTCTGATGTAGGCAGATGTGTTATAAAACAGGATAATGCTACAATAGGATATATACAGAGGCTTTTTAAGCTTGGGTTTAACAGGGCTGCCAGGATTATGGATCAGCTTGAGGCTGCCGGAGTTGTTGAGACTGAGCAGGGTACTAAAAAAAGAAGTATTACTATGACACTTGATGAATTTGAAAAAATACTTTAACTTTTTTGAAGCGAATATATGAATATTGATTTATAAATTATATATAATATAAGGGATATAAAAATGGGAAATATTAAGCTTGGAAATTTACTTGCAGCTCTTGAATATAATGCAGTTAATACTGAAGTGTATAAAAATACCGGATATGAAAATATAGATAAAAATGATGGTAAAAAAAATGAACTTGATTTTTTAGATATTGAAATCTCGGATATAGTCTATGATTCAAGGAAAGTAAGTGCAGGCTGTGCTTTTGTATGTATAAAAGGTGCAAGGTTTGATTCACATGATATTCTGGATGAGGTTATACAAAAAGGTGCTTTGGCGGTATTTGTAGAACATGATATAAAAAAAGCAGAAATAAAAGATATTAAACCGTCTAGAGAGTCATATATAATAAAAGTGGAAAATACAAGATATGCCTTGGCTGTTATGTCGGCAGAGTACTTCGGCAGACCGGCGGATAAGCTGATAAGTATAGGAGTTACAGGAACTAAAGGCAAGACTACAACTGCACATATGATAAAAAAGCTGCTTGAGTCTGCCGGTAAAAAAACCGGTATGATAGGCACAAATGGAGTATATACAGGTTCAAAGCATATTCCCCTTGTAAATACCACCCCTCAGTCATATGATCTTCACAGATATTTAAATATGATATATGAAGACGGCTGCAAATATGTAGTTATGGAGGTATCAAGTCAGGGTCTCAAGCTTGACAGAACAGCGGGAATTGTATTTGATTATGCTGTATTTACAAACATTTCACCGGATCATATAGGACCTGCTGAACATGAGAACTTTGATGAATACTTATATTATAAGTCAACCCTTTTTTATAAACAGTGCAGGCATGCTATTATAAATATTGATGATATAAATGGAAAGAAAATTTATGAAAATATAGTTCATGATAAAATAGCTGATGCTCTGAGTACATGTAAAAAAAGTAAAATTAAAGCTTACAGCTTTGGCAAGGCAGATGAAGCGGATTTTAGGCTTTGCGGAATCAATTACCTTGCTGAAAAAGATTTTGTAGGTATAAGCTGTATTATAAAAACACCGCAGAAAGAAGAAATATCGGAACATGACGAAAGTGATGCCAAACTTAATGTGAATGTAGGCATACCTGGCAGGTTTAATGCTCTTAATGCTACGGCAGCAGCGGCAGTAGCTTTTCTTTTAGATGTTAACAGATATATTTTGGAAAATGCTCTTATAAACCTGCATGTAGACGGAAGGATGGAGGTTGTGTATAAATCTGATAAATATATTGTTATAGTGGATTATGCACATAATGCGGTGAGCATGGAAAGTCTTTTGGATACTCTTAGAGATTATAATCCGAAGAGGCTTGTAGTGGTGTTCGGCTGCGGCGGAAACCGTTCAAAAGACAGGCGTTACAGCATGGGTGAGATAGCCGGGAAAAAGGCGGATTTGTCTATTATAACAGCTGACAACTCTCGTTTTGAAAAGGTTGAGGGTATAATAGCGGATATAAGAAAAAGCATAGAAAAAACAGGTGGAAAATTTATAGAGATACCTGACCGTCAGGAAGCTATAAGCTATGCTGTAGAAAATGCGTTAAAAGGCGATATAATAGCCGTTATAGGGAAAGGACATGAGGACTATCAAGAGATAAACGGTATAAGACATCATTTTCTTGACAGAGAGGCTGTCATGGAAGCATTGAAAAAATGAAAGGGTTGGAAAAACTGATATAATGAAAGATTTTAGTGTGGATTTTATTATAAATGCCTGCAATGGAACACTGCTTACAGATTATGCCGACGGGTCTGAAATTAATAATACTGAAAAAAATAAACTAAAAAGCATTAAAATAAATGATTTTTGTATTAATTCAAAAAATGCAGGTATAAACAGCTTATTTATACCTATAGTAGGTGCAAGAAATGATGCACATGATTTTATAAATGATGTATATGAGAGAGGATGCAGACTTACTCTTACACAGCGAAAAGACATCAGGCTTATAAAGGGTATGAATTATATATATGTTGAAAATACTGTAAAAGCGCTTCAAGATATAGCAAAAGCACACAGAAAAAATTTAAAGCTGCCTCTTATAGGAATTACAGGCAGTGTAGGAAAAACTACTACTAAGGAGATGCTCTGGTATGCACTTTCATCCGCAAAAAAAGTTTTTAAGACACCTGCAAACCATAACAGTCAGATAGGTGTGCCGCTTACTTTGCTTGAAATAGATGAAAGCTATGATATAGGCGTAATTGAACTTGGCATAAGTGAGCCGGGTGAGATGGAAAAAATTGCTTCTCTTGTAATGCCTGACAGTGCTATTATAACAAATATAGGAAATACACATATACTTGCTCTCAAATCAAAAGAGGGAATAAGGGATGAAAAATTTAAGATAATGCTAGGTATGGCAGAGGGGAGTGTTATATTTTTAAATGCCGATAGTGATATATTAAAAAAATCAGATGTGTATAAGGGAATTAAAAAGGAATATTATTCAGGAAGAAAAAAATGCGGATATTATGCCGATGAGGTAGTTATAAGGTCAGGACTTGCACATTTTAAGGCACATATAGGTGATGAAACCGTAGAGGTTTCTTTAAATGTTTATGGCAGACATCAGGTATCAAATGCGGTTGTCTGTCTGGCTGCGGCAGCACATTACGGTATTGATTTGAGGTCTGCCGCTTCAAAGATAAGTGAATTTACAGGATTTAAGCATAGGCAGCAGATATATTGCAGAAGCGGAATTACTATAATAGATGATACCTATAATGCAAGCCCGGAATCTATGAAGGCGGCACTTGATATACTTAAAGATATTGAATGCAGCGGCAAGAAAGTTGCAGTTCTTGCCGATATGAAGGAGCTTGGAGAAGATGCCGAAAAAATGCATAGGGATATAGGACGCTATTTAGTTGAAAATAATATCGCAGATACAATACTTACATATGGTGAGCTTGCATTTTATATATTTGATGAAGCGGAATCTTTAAAACCGGATATAGGAGGAGAGGCATTTTATGATTTTGAAAGCCTTAAAAAAGGTGTTGAAAACACCTTAAAAAATAAGGATGCGGTATTGTTTAAAGGTTCAAACAGTATGGCACTTTTCAGGCTGCTTGAAAATGCCTGATACTGTATGGTGTTTATATGGATTTAAATAATGAGGATAATTATAAAATTGATACAGGTTGTTTAGGCACAGGTGAAACAGATGCTGAGCCGGCAGCATATAAGTATGTCCAACTGGTTGTAGATATTACAAGCCACGCAATTGATAAAGTTTTTACATATGCCATACCTGACGAATTAATAGATAAAATTTATGTGGGCTGTCCTGTAAAGGTAGTATTTGGAGGTATGAAATCACTTCGCAGTGCATATGTTATTGATTTCACAAGTGAGGCCGAACTTGATATAGATAAAAACAGGATTAAGTACATAGACTCAGTTGCCGAAGATGAGCTGTCTGCGAGAACAAAACTTATATCACTTGCCTGTTGGATGAAGGAACATTACGGAACTACAATGTATAAGGCACTTATGACCGTGCTTCCGGTAAAAAATAAAATAAAGGCAAAGACTTTTAGAAAAGTATTTTTGAAAATAGACAAGGATAATATTAAAGACTGTATAAAAGAGCTTGAATCAAAAAAAAAGACTGCATGGATCAGGCTGATTAAGGCGCTTGCAGAAAATGAAAATGGGCTTGAAGGCGGGTTTATAAGAAATCATTTAAAGATAAATTTATATACATTGATACGTATGGAGGTTGAAGGTCTGATTTATATATTAGAAGAAGAAAGGAGCCTGCCTTTAAGTAAAACTCTATACGGTTTTGAAGAGGGTGAATCTGACGGTTTTAAAATAATACATGAGCTTAATATACAACAAAAAGCGGCTGTTGAGGTTTTTAATAATGATTTTATAAAAAATGACTTTTTACCGGAATATCTTCTATATGGAATCACAGGCAGCGGAAAAACTGAAGTTTATATAGAAATGATAAAGACCGTTTTATCAAAAAAAAGACAGGCAATAGTTTTAATTCCTGAAATAAGTCTTACATATCAGACTGTAAGAAGATTTGTAAATGTATTTGGTAAAAGAATTGCTATTATGAATTCGTCAATGTCAGCTTCTCAAAGATATGGTCAGTTTATGCTTGCAGAAAAAAAACAGGCGGATATTATAATAGGTCCTCGTTCAGCTTTGTTTGCACCGTTTGATAATATAGGTCTTATAATTATAGATGAGGAGCATGACTGCGCATATAAAAATGAAACCGTCCCGAGGTATGATGCAAGAGAGGTGGCAGCAAAGCTTGCAAAAATCCATAATGCAGCCCTTGTGCTTGCAAGTGCCACACCGTCAGTTGAGACTTATAAAAAAGTGCTTGAAAACAAAATAAAATGTCTTAAGCTTACACAAAAAGCTGTGCCGGGTGCTTCACTTTCAAAAACTCATATAGTAGATTTAAGAGAAGAACTTAAGGCAGGTAATAAGAGCATATTCAGTAAAAAGCTTAAATATATGATTGAAGAAAAGCTTTCCATGGATGAGCAGGTAATGCTTTTTATGAATCGCAGAGGATACTCAAATTTTGTGTCATGCCGTTCTTGCGGTGAAGCTATAAAATGTAAACACTGTGATGTAAGTCTTACTCTTCATAAAGATGGCAGATTAAGATGTCATTACTGCGGATATTCACTTGCAGTGCCAGATAAATGCCCGGCTTGCGGTTCGGGATATATTGCAGGTTTCGGTATAGGTACACAGCAGCTTGAAACTATAACAAAAAAAATGTTTCCACAAGCCTGTGTACTTAGACTTGATACAGACACCGCTTCAAAAAAACATGGTGCAGTATCTATAATAAAGGATTTTTCAGAGCATAAGGCTGATATACTTATAGGCACTCAGATGATAGTGAAAGGGCATGATTTTTCAAATGTAAGCCTTGTAGGTATTATGGCAGCGGATACTTCGCTCTATGTAGGAGGCTATAATTCAGCTGAAAAGACTTTTCAGCTCCTTACACAGGCGGCAGGGCGGGCAGGACGTGCCGGTCAGGCGGCAGATGTGGTTATACAGACTTACAGACCTGAACACTATGCGGTGATGTGTGCCGCCGAACAGGACTTTGAGAGATTTTACAAAGAGGAAACCGCCTTTAGGAAAATAACGGCTTATCCGCCTATGATTCATATATTAAGTATACAATTTTCATCAAGAAATGAAAAATATGTTGATGAATTTTCTAAATATTATGCGGAATGTGCAAAAAAAGAAGCTTTAAAATACGGCGCTTATATTATAGGTCCTGCACCTGCAAGAATTTATAAAGTTCACGATTTTTACAGAAAATTGGTGTATATTAAACATATAGACTATGATATCTTGTTAAGACTAAAACAACAGCTTCAGGTCTATGCAGATAAACATACCTATGCCGTCAATGTGGGTATCCTATATGATTTTGAATAATATATTAAAATAATCCGCTTTGTTAGCATAAGGATATATAAAGATAAAAAAAGAGGTTTAAATATGGCTATAAGGGAAATAAGGAAATGGGGTGATGAAATACTTTTAAAACCCTGTAAAAATGTAAAGGAAGTTACAAAAAGAACTCAAGAGCTTATAAAAGATATGATGGAAACTATGAGAGAGGCGGGAGGAGTAGGTCTGGCAGCACCTCAGGTAGGTGTACTTAAAAGAATAATGATAGTTGAAACTGAACCGGACAGTCCGGTAGTATTTATTAATCCTGTGATTATTAAAAAAAGTGGAGAACAGACAGGATATGAGGGCTGCCTTAGTATACCCGGGAAGACGGGTATAGTTACAAGACCTAATTATGTGGAGGTTGAGGCATATAATGAAAAAATGGAAAAATTTACACTGGAGGCAAAGGAGCTTTTTGCAAGGGCGATATGCCATGAATGTGATCACCTTGACGGCAAACTTTATGTAGACCTTGTTGAAGGTGAACTGAAAAATACTGAAGATTTGCTTGATGAGGATGAAAATGTATCTGAGGTTGAAGATGAAGAAGCTGATATTGATGTCTAATTTTTAATTAAAAATAAAATAGGTGAAAATGATGAAAGTAGTATTTATGGGAACACCTGATTTTGCACTTGAAGCGCTTAAAGCAGTGATAAGAGACGGCTATGAAGTGTCAGCGGTTGTTACAGGAGAAGATAAACCGAGGGGCAGAGGTCATGAACTTACTTTTACTCCGGTAAAAGAGGAAGCATTAAAACATTCTATAGAGGTGCTGCAGCCTGAAGATTTAAAAGGTGATGAGATATTTGATAAGCTGAAATCCTTAAATGCGGATGTTTTTATAGTTGCCGCTTATGGAAGGCTGCTTCCTAAAAGGATATTGGATATACCGCCTTATGGCTGTATAAACATACATGCTTCACTACTTCCGGCATATAGAGGTCCCGCTCCTATACAATGGGCAATAATTGACGGAATTGGAAAAACCGGTATTACCACAATGCTTATGAATGAGGGGCTTGATACAGGAGATATTTTAAAAAAATATGAAGTTGTTATAGATAAGAAAGAAACTGCCGGCAGACTTTTTGAAAGACTGGCATGTTTAGGAGCAGAGGCGATAATTGATACTTTAAATGATTTAAGAAGTGGAAATTTAAAGCCGGTAAAGCAGAAGGAATCGGGCAGTTCATATGCAAAAATGATAAAAAAGCAAAACGGGATTATAGACTTTTCTCAACCTGCGGCATATATAGAAAGGCTTATAAGAGGGCTTAATCCATGGCCGAGTGCCTATACATGGCTTGATAAAAAAACATTGAAAATATGGTCGGCAGATATATGCGACAGCGAGTTTAACAGTTTGAACGGTTTTAATGAGCTTCAGCATGGCAGTTTGATATGTATAGGAGAAAGACTTTATACGGTATGCTCAGATGGTTTTCTTGAAATACTCAGTCTTCAGCTTGAGGGTAAAAAACGTATGGACACGGCTTCATTCCTGCGTGGCTATACAATTAAGAAAATGCTGTTTGAAAGCCCGTGATTTTTTGCGTATCCAGACAGAGTCTATAAAGAAAGTGATGATTAAGTTATTATTTAATAATTTAACTATGAGCAAAAGAGAAAGGAGAATTGAGTATATTTTTTATAAATATACTTATACGAAAAATGCTTAATTTACTATATTATTTGTATGATCCTACATACATGTTGGTTATTATAGGAATAGTGCTTTCGATGCTTGCAAATGCGAGTCTCAGATTTATATATTCAAAATATTTAAAGGTACCGAGTATGTCCGGAATTAGAGGAGTTGATGCCGCACTTGTCATACTTAGAAATAATGGTATATATGATGTTCAGGTATTGCCTATAAATGGAGAACTTACAGACAATTACAATCCTGTTTCAAAGACGGTTAATCTAAGTGAAGGCATATACTACTCAACTTCAATAGCGGCAATAAGTGTGGCAGCACATGAATGTGGACATGCCATACAGCATAACAGCGAATATCTTCCGCTTACTTTGCGTACGGCGATAGTACCGCTTGCAAGTATAAGTGGAGCTTTATCATGGCCGCTTATAGTTATAGGATTTTTACTTAGTAAGGCAGGTACTTTCTTTATACAGCTTGGAATTTTTATGTTTTTAATTGTAGTACTGTTTCAGATAATTACACTTCCGGTTGAGTATGATGCTTCGGCAAGGGCACTTAAACAACTTAAATCAGGAGGAATTATACAGGATAATGAAATAAAGGGAGCGAAGAAAGTTCTTGATGCCGCTGCACTTACATATGTGGCAGTTGCTGTTGCAAATGCACTTCAGCTTTTAAGGCTGATGCTTCTTTCAAGGAGCAGGCGTGGCTGATAAACATATAAATGAAAGAGAGATAGCGGTAGAAATTATGAATATCGCCGGATCCGGAAATAAAAATATAAATGAGCTTCTTGACATGGCAATGAAAAAATATGCATATATATCAAAGGCTGAAAGAGCCTTTATATCAAGGCTTGTCAAGGGAACATATGAGAATCTTATATGTATTGATTATATAATAGGGCTTTACAGTAATGTGAAGTCCTTAAAAATCAGACCGTATATAAAGAATATACTAAGGATAAGCATATATCAGATTATGTATATGGATAAAATACATGCTGCCGCCGTATGCGATGAAGCGGTAAAACTTACAAAAAAACATGGATTTTACGGGCTTAAAGGCTATGTAAATGCAGTTTTGAGAAAAACCGCATCAAATATATCTACTATAGAGTTTCCGGATGATAGGATAAAATACTCAATGCCTGAATGGATTATGGATTTACTTGAAAAAAGATTTAATCATACTGATACTCTTGCTATATGTGAAGCTTTTTTAGCAAAAAGCCCTTTAAGCATAAGGATAAATATTTCAAATACCTGTACAGGAGAAGTGGTTGAAAAACTTAAAGATTCTGGCATTGAAGTATCATACTCGGATTTTTTTGATGAACTTATATATATATCCGGTTTCGATAATCTGGCAGGACTTGGAGTATTGTCAGGAAAAGAAGCATATATACAGGACTTGGGTTCATTTATTGTAACAAAGATGGCAGGAATAAAGCAGGGTGATACAGTTGTTGATCTTTGTGCGGCTCCCGGCGGAAAAACGATCCATGCAGCAGATATACTTAATGGAAGCGGAAAGGTGCTGGCTTTTGATCTGAGTGAAAATAAACTTAGAAGACTTGAGGAAAATGCTGAAAGATCAGGATTTAAAAATATATACTGTTCTATAAATGATGCTTCCTGCTTTAATAAGGAACTTGAGAAAATTGCCGATGTGGTTATTGCGGATCTGCCATGTTCAGGGCTTGGCGTAATTGGAAGAAAACCTGATATAAAATATAATATGACTCCCGAAAAATGTGAAAATCTTGCCGGTCTTCAAAGAAGTATACTTGACAAAGCAGCCTTGTATGTAAAAGACGGGGGTAGGCTTATATACAGTACATGTACTTTAAACAGTGCTGAAAATGAAGAAAATGTGGAATATTTTCTTAAAAATAATCATGATTTTAAAATGGTTGATTTAGAAAAATGTGCTGATATAGGCTTTGATTTCAATGAATTTAAAAAAAGATTTAATTCAGACACCTCAAAAAAGGGCTGTGTACAGCTTATACCTACAAAGTATAGCCATGACGGATTTTTTATTGCAGTGTTTGAGAATATAATAAAATAGTATTATGGAAGATTTAAAAAAACTCGATTTTAAAGAAATAAGCCATGTGATTGAAAACCTTAAGGAGCCTGCTTACCGTGCAAAGCAGATATATGAATGGATACATATTAAACATATATCAGATTTTAAAGAAATGAATAATGTACCTTCAGAGCTTAAAAAGAAACTGGCTAAGGAATATTATATTTCAGGTCTTAAGGAGGTAATGTTTAAAGAGTCGCCTATTGACGGTACAAGAAAATATCTTTTTAAGCTTGATGACGGTAATATTATAGAAAGTGTTTTTATGAGATATAAACATGGAAATTCCGTGTGTATTTCCTCTCAGGTAGGCTGCAGGATGGGCTGCACTTTTTGTGCATCAACACTTGGAGGACTTGTAAGAAACCTTACAAATGCAGAGATGTTGGCACAGGTATACTCTATAGGAAGGAGTGTGGGTGAAAGAATTTCAAATATAGTTATAATGGGTGTAGGGGAACCTATGGATAATTATGAAAATATAGTAAGTTTTGTACATATGATAAGTGATATTCACGGTTTAAATATAAGCCAGAGAAATATTACCATATCAACCTGCGGTATAGTACCTCAGATAAAAAAACTCGCAGATGAAAAGCTTTCGGTTACTCTAGCTCTTTCACTTCATGCTCCTGACAATATCACAAGAAAACGGCTTATGCCGGTTGCTGAAATTTATGACATAAATGAAGTGCTTGATGCATGCAGTTATTATTTTAAAAAGACCGGCAGGAGGGTTTCATTTGAGTATGCACTTGTTGCAGGTGTAAATGACAGCAAACAGGAGGCATATAAACTTATAAAGCTTATAAAAAATCAAAAAGCCCATGTAAATCTTATACCTGTAAATCCTATAGAAGAAAGGCAGTATAGGCAGTCAGACAAGAAAAAGGCTGAAGATTTTAAGAATTTACTTTTAAAAGCAGGAATAAATACAACTATAAGGCGTGAAATGGGAAGAGATATAGACGGTGCGTGTGGACAGCTCAGGCGTCATTATGAGGATGGAATATGAGGATGGAATCATTTAAAAATATTGACATAAATATACGATTTATGCTAGAATCACCAAGGATATACATGGTGGATGTATATAAAAAATCTAAAGGAGATATGTTATGAAAAAGATTTTTAGTGTATTATTAATAGGAGCGGCAGTGTTAAGTATATCAGCGTGTTCAGGAGGAGCGGGCAAAGCTGAGAATAAGGAAGAGAGCAAAAGTGCTGAAGATTTTAAAGGTCAAGGGACAAAGACTTATGTATTCAGTGATGGTCAAAATGAACTGGAGGTTAAATTTGACTATAATGACGATAATGTGCTTGCCCAGACCGGAAATACAAAGATGATGTATAGTAAGCTCAATGTTAAAAGCAAAGAAGAAGCACAAAAGGTATTGGAGCCTCTTGAAAAAACAATTTCCGCACTTGACGGAGTTGACTTAAAAGTGGAATATGGTGAAGATCATTATGTTGAAGATATATCAATTGACTTTAGTAAAGTTGATTTAAAAAAGCTTGGTGAAGCCCAGGGAACTCTTTTATATTCACAAAATGATGATTTGAAGATGTCTAAAATAGACACACAATTAACAAAGATGGGATATCAGGAGAAAAATTAAAATATAATTAAAACTGATTATTATATAATATTTATTACAAATTTAGAGTGGGTTTTATCTAAAGCCGCATAAGAGTATAAAAAGTTCTTGAAATTTTCGCATAGTAAGATGCTTAACCGGTGTTTACCGAAACTGATTTAATCAGATAAATTGTCAATAATATAAAAAACTGGAAATCTTTAATATTTTGTGATATTATAGCACCATGTTTTAGCGGTATCAGCTTATACGTTTAAGACATAAATAATTATATTTATATATATAAAAGGAGATATTATGAAAAAATTATTAGGAGCATTTGTTTTAGGATCACTTGTATTAAGTATGACTGCATGCGGAGGAAATGCAAGCAGTGAGAGTTCAACCACAGCGTCAGGCGGAGCAACCACAGCAGCAGGCGGAGCAACCACAGCAGCAGGCGGGGCAACCACAGCGGCAGGCAGCTCAACTACAGCAGCGGGCGGGGCAACCACAGCGGCAGGCGGAGCAACCACAGCGTCAGGCGGAGCAACTACAGCGGCAGGCAGCTCAACCACTAAGGCGGCAGGCGCTACAACTACAGCAGCAGGTGGTTCAACCACTAAGGCAGCAGGTGGAGCATCTTCGACAGCGGCAGGTTCATCATTACAGGCAAGGTAATTTTATTATTTATTTAATTGATATGAAATCTATATTTAAAAAGTCTGCGAACTACTTTAAATTGCTTTTAACAGGCATAAGTAAAGAGTTTGTGGGCTTTTTTTTATATTTTTTTACAATATTAAGTATAATAAACGTACAAGAGAGCATTGCTACATTGCTTTTTTATACTATTCATATAAGTGATTTTATGATATTATAAAAGCTATTAGGTTTTTTGAGCAGTTTACTTAAATGTAATTTATTAATTTATACAGCATATATTAAACTGCTATGCTATAAAATATTTTTTACAGGAGGGATGTCAGATATGCGTGTAGCTGCATTGTCTGATAAGGGCATGGCACGTGCTGCCAACCAGGATAGTATTTTTACCAGCATCAAACCGGTAGGATGCTTGCCGAATTTATATATAGTGGCAGACGGTATGGGTGGTGAAAAAGCCGGAGGATATGCTTCAAACTCTGCGATAGAATATCTTTTGGCTTATATGACTCAAAACAGTACCGGTAATGTAAATACAAAAAAAGAAAATAAGCCGTCAAAGGTACTCGCAGATGCAATATGCTACGCCAACATGTCTATTTATAAGGAGGCTTTAAACAACGATAATCTTCATGGTATGGGTACAACTCTGGTTGCTGCAAGTATTACAGAAGGCATTCTATATGTATGTAATGTAGGAGACAGCAGGCTTTATATTGTAAATGACAGTATAAGGCAGATTACAAGAGATCATTCCTATGTTGAAGAGATGGTTTTAAAGGGATTTATGGACAGAAACAGTATTGAGTATGAGCAAAATAAAAATCTTATAACTCGTGCAGTTGGTGTAAAAAAAGATATAGATATAGATATATTTGAAATGGATTTTAATGACAGGGATGTAATACTGCTGTGCTCTGACGGACTGACTAATATGCTGTATGACGATGATATATTAGAGACAGTGAGAAATGCCGGGGACATTGATAATGCTGCCAAAACACTTGTTGCCTTAGCTAACAATCGGGGTGGTGTAGATAATATATCTGTGATTTTAGTAACTTCAGACAATTACGGTGTTGATGAGGTGGATTTATGATATTAAGACCCGGAACATTTCTTCTAAACAGATATGAAATTATAGAAAAAATTGGTTCAGGCGGAATGTCTGATGTATATAGAGCAAGATGTCATACACTTGAAAGATTTGTTGCAATCAAGGTACTTAAAGATGAATTTGCAGATGATGAGGGATTTGTAAAAAGGTTTAAAATAGAAGCACAGTCGGCTGCAAAACTTGAAAATGAACATATAGTAAGAGTATATGACGTAGTTGATGATGGAAAGATTCATTTTATAGTTATGGAGCTTATTGAAGGCAGCACACTTAAGGCATATATAGCCAGAAAAGGCAGGCTTGATTTTATCAGTGCTGCAAGTATATCTCTTAGTGTGGCGCTGGGTATTAGGGTCGCACATGAAAGAGGCATTATACATCGAGACATAAAACCTCAAAATATAATATTATCAAAAAACTCATGTGTTAAAGTAGCTGATTTTGGAATAGCGGGTGCAGCATCGTCTGAACCGCTCAATATGGCAATAGGTTCTGTTTATTATATCTCACCTGAACAGGCAAAAGGTGGAATTATTGATGAAAGGAGCGATATATACTCACTTGGTGTTACAATGTATGAGATGGTATGCGGAAGACCTCCGTTTGAAGGCTCTACCGCAGTCAGTGTAGCACTTGCACATGTTGAAGATGCTCCTATACCTCCAAGTGTAAGGTATCCTGATATAAATGAGGATTTAGAGAGGATTATTTTAAGATGTATACAGAAAAGGCCTGAAAGAAGGTATAATGATATTGGCAGTCTTATTGCAGACCTTAGAAGAGCAATTGCAAAGGAAGAACGCAAGGAAAGCCTTAAAAAAGAGGAGGAAGAAAAAAAGTCTTTAAAAGGTGATACACTATTTTATTCTCCTGTCAGAAGATCTGATAATGTAAAAATTGGGCAAATTTTAGATGCAGCACCGGAAGGAAGAAGAAATTATAAAGAAGATATTCAGGCGGATGGTGCTCAGGCATCTGTAAACAGTCAATCTCAAATCTACAACAGGTATAATAATGATATAAAAAATGATGTCAGAAAGGATAAATCTGACAACAACCGTATTGAAGAGGCTCATAGAATGTCAAGAGGGAATAATGCAATTCCAAGGAATGTGAGCAAAGAAGATATTTTAGAGCAGCCTGATGAGGAAAGAACAGGTTTTGACAAGGCTATGACGATTGCGGGAATTATAATAGCATTTATACTTGTTTTTGTACTGGTATTTATATTTATAGTTATAAGCGGTGTGCTTGACAAAAAAAATAAAAGAATAGACACTACAACATCAGGTTTTATAATCAGTAATTCAAGTTCAGAAAGTTCACAGGAAGATCTTGTAACTGTTCCTGATTTGACAGGTATGAATCAGGACCTTGCACAGGCGAGGCTTAAGGAACTTTCATTGCAGTTTAAGGTTAAAGAAAGTGTATATAATGATAATGTTGATAAAGATTATGTTATATCACAAAGTCCCGGTGCTAATGAAAAAATTGCAAAATATTCAAATGTTGAGGTTATAGTAAGCCTCGGTACCGATAAGATTGATATAAAAAAGTTAGGCATAGATAAGTTGACAGCGGAAAATGCCAGAAATGTACTTGAGAGTCATGGTGTAAAAGTAACTATCGTAGAGCAGTTTGATGATAATATAGAACAGGGAATGCTTATAAAATATGATCCTGAAATTGCAACCAAAAATGGAAGTGTAACCTTATATTCAAGCAAAGGCAAAGAAATAAAACAAGTCAAGATGCCTAAGCTGGTAGGAAAAACTGAAGCCGAAGTTAATAAAATACTTAAAGCTTCAAAGCTTGTCTCAGGAGAGGTGAAAAGTGAATATAATGATACAGTACCTAAAGGAAGTGTAATTTCTCAGTCTACCGAGGAAAATGCCATGTTGCCCGAAGGCAGTAAGATTGACTATGTTTTAAGTCTCGGTCCGAAACCTCCTGAGACTACTGCAGCAACCACTGCCGCAACAGTACCTAAAAATTATAAATATGTTGCTTCAATAGATGCCACATATAATATCTCGGATCTTGTCGGTCCGGGTTCATCAACTACAAGTGTAAATATAATGATAAGACTTAGACAGACAGTCAATGGTCAGAATGTTTATACAACTCTTATGGAACCGAGAAAAATTACGGGGGATACAATACTTCCGATAAGATTTAGGAATATTGAAGGAGCCTACGGTGTCGACCAGGGTACGGTAGAGGTTGTTGAGGCTGACAGCCAGAATGTACTTAAGTCATATAATGTTGAATTCTTTAAAATGGAATAAAGCTTTAATTTAAATTTAGTTTATGGAAGGAAAAATAATAAAAGGCATAGCGGGATTTTACTATGTGCTGTATGGCGGAGATATATATGAATGCAGGGCAAAAGGACTGTTCAGGCGCAATGATATAAAACCGCTTGTGGGGGATAATGCGGAATTTGAAATTTTAGATGCTGCAGGAAAAAATGGAAATATAATAAATATACTTCCCAGAAAGAATGAGCTTTTACGCCCTGCAGCGGCAAATATTGATATTATTTTGACAGTATTGTCTTTTTTTAAGCCGAAGCCACAGCTGTGCATGCTTGATAAATACCTTATAAGTATAAAACTTCAGGGATTTGATGCTGCCATACTTTGGAATAAAAATGATTTAAGTCCCGATATTCCGGATTATGTAAAAGCATATAAAAGAGCAGGCTATGAAAATATAGTAATAAGTGCAAGTGATGGGTATGGAATGGAAGACCTCAGGGCATTTCTTAAAGGCAAGACTACACTTTTTGCCGGTCCTTCAGGTGTTGGAAAATCTTCAATAACAAATCGCCTGTTTCCTATGGCTGATATGCAGACAGGCGAGATAAGCAGAAAAATTGAAAGAGGTAAGCATACTACAAGACATTCACAGGTATTTATAGTTGATAAGACAACCTGTATATTTGATACACCCGGGTTTACCTCTGTGTCGCTTGAAGGACTTGAAAAAGAAAGCCTTAGAGAATATTATCCTGAGTTTACAAAACCCGGTAAGAAATGCAGGTTTGCACTTTGCTCTCATATATCAGAGCCGGGATGTGCTGTAAAAAAGGCTCTTGATGATAATACAGTATCACGGTTAAGGTACGACAATTATGTAAAAATATATAATGAACTTGCAAATAAGAGGAGGTACTGATGGTTACTTTATCACCGTCTTTGCTGGCTGCTGATTTTGTTAATTTAAGGAGTCAGATTGATATATTAAAATTAAACGGCATAAGAAGTCTTCATCTTGATATTATGGATGGGATGTATGTTCCGAATATTTCTTTTGGCCCGCCTGTTATAAAATCATTGAGAAAATATACAGATATGTTTCTTGATGTACATATGATGGTTGAAGCACCTGAAAGATATATTGATGATATGATATATGCAGGGGCTGATTCTATCACACTGCATATAGAGACTTGCAGACACCTTGACAGTGCACTTGAAAAAATCAGAAAAAGCGGTAAAAAAACCGGTGTTGCATTAAATCCTGCAACTCCTGTACTTCTTCTTGATGAGATACTGCCTTTTGTGGATATGGTGCTTGTGATGAGTGTAAATCCGGGGTTTGGCGGACAGCAGTTTATAGAATATACTAAAAGAAAGATAGAACGCCTTAAAGCAATAAAATCAGATAATGCACTTTCATATTCAATACAGGTTGACGGGGGAGTAAATAAGGAAAATATCGCAGATATAGCAGAGGCTGGTGCGGATAATATAGTTGCGGGCTCAGCAATATTTTTAGGTGATATTTCAGATAATATAAGATTTTTAAAAGGTCTGCTTGAAGAAAGAGAGTAATTCAAAAACGGGAGTTTATTATGGGCATCTTAAAAAAAACACCTGAAAGTGTATATTTGATCGCAGGAAAGCCTTCAGATAAAGCGTTTGTAAAAAACTTTTTAATAAATAAAAAGGACAATGAGCTTATATTTGCCGTTGATTCGGGGCTTGAGGCACTTGATTCAATAAATATAGTTCCTGATATAATTCTTGGAGATTTTGATTCGGTCGGAAAAGAGATTTTGAAAAAATATATTGATAAAAAGGATATAAGGATAATAAGGCATAATCCTATAAAAGATGCTTCCGATACTGAACTTGCAGTAGATGAGTGTATAAAAGCCCGCATAAGAAAAATATATATGTTAAACTGTCTTGGCGGCAGGATGGACCATACCTTCGCCAATATATATCTGGCATATAAATGTATAAAAAATGATGTAGATGTATATATTTTTGATAAATTTAATAAAATCTATTTCAGAAAATCGTCATTTGAGCTTAACAGATCAAATCTATATGGAAAGTATATTGCTTTTTTTTCAACTTACAGGCCTGTTTCAAACTTTTATATCACAGGATTTAAGTATCCGCTTAGGACAAAGGTGCTTGACAGCTGGTTAAATCCAAGTTTAACAATAAGCAATGAACTTATAGAGCCAAGTGGATATATAAGTTTTGAAGATGGTGCGGTTATGGTTATAGAAAGCAGAGATAAAAAACCGGACTGGTCAAATAATAAATAACCGGCAATACTGAAAAGTCCATTTTTATGCTATTATATGCTGCAGGAAGCGAAGATTTTAATATGTATTACATATATTAACACTTCCATTATAATTTATATTTGGTATATACCGGAGGTAATTATGGAAAGACAAAACAGCTCACTTATTTATAAGATAAGTTTTACTGCGCTTATGGCAGCACTGTGTTATGCAGCGTTTACTTATCTGAAAATACCGATCCCGACTCCAAACGGTGAACATACTGCACTTCATGTCGGAAATGCAATATGTGTGCTTGCGGCACTGCTTTTAGGAGGTGAATATGGCGGTTTTGCAGGAAGTATAGGCATGTCGGTTGCAGATCTTATGGATCCGAGGTATCAGACAAGTGCTCCAAAAACCTTTATACTTAAATTTTGTATAGGATTTATAGCGGGATTTATAGCACATAAGATAGCACATATCAATGAGCATGATGAAAAATCATATGTTTTTAAATGGACATTGATTTCAAGTGCTGTGGCATTGGGATTTAATGTAATAATGGATCCTCTGTTTGGATTTTTTTTCAACAGATATTATTTAGGAATGGATGTAAAAGCCGTAAGTATTATTGCAAAACTCTCAGGGCTTGCAACTACAATAAATGCGGCAGTATGCGTAGTAGTGGTAGTATTTGTATATACAGCTTTGAGACCGGCACTTAAAAAAGCAGGACTGTTTAATATAATAAGCGGTCAAATCACAAATAAACGTATTTCGACTGTAAAATAGATAATTTTAAATAAAAAAACTGTAAAAGTGGATTAAATATCATACTTCTACAGTTTTTTAATATATAAATAAATACTGATTTAATCAATATTTATTTATATATTAAAAAAGTCAATATACAGTATGCACAAATTTCATATCTACTTTTAGTGTATAAAGCCGAAAATTTAGTACTATCTTGAAAAAAAAACTTCACAATGTTAGAATACCGTATGTGATAAAACATATGATATTATTTTTGATAAAAGCCGGATGTGCATGCTCAATAGCTGGCTAGAGATCATCAGAGATTCTAAATGTGGATATTTCATTGTATATTTTTAAAATCCCTAGTTGATTATTTAACGACAAAGATATATAACACTGCTTGCGGTATTGAAGATTTATTGATATTTTCTTTACTGCAGGCTTTGAGGTGTGTATAAATATCTGAATTTAAGTTCAGAGTTTTATTTCATATTGATAAATATCTGAATTTAAGTTCAGGCTTTCATTTCATATGTAGTAATAATGGTTTTACACCATAAGAGTAAAAGGAGGAAATTATTTATGAAGGTTGTGTTACCGCTCAGGCAGCATGTGGGGGCCCCTTGCAAGCCCATCGTTGAGGCGGGCGATGAGGTAAAGCGTGGGCAGCTCATTGCCGAGCCTACAGGGTTGGGCGCAAATATACATGCAAGCGTAACCGGAAGTGTGTCGTTTGTTGATGAGAACAAAATCGAAATAGAATATGACGGAAAAGTAGATTTTAATGATTATGTAAGACTTGAGGGAGAGGATCACCTTGAGCTTATACAAAAAGCCGGCATAGTTGGAGCCGGAGGTGCAGGTTTCCCTGCACATGTAAAGTACAAATCAAGACTTGAAGATGGTGTTTTTATAGCAAATGCTGCAGAATGTGAGCCGCTTTTAAGCCATAATATGAATTTGATTCTTCATGATCCGGATATAATACTTAGGGGTATGAAATATGTTATGGATATAACCGGTGCTCCTAAGGGATATGTTGCTATAAAGCCTAAACACCAAAAAGAGATGATTGCCATTGCAAAAGCGGCAAAAAAATATGACAATATACAGATCAAATTCCTGCCTGATATGTATCCGGCGGGTGATGAGAGGGTTATTATAAGGGAACTTATAGGTATTGAACTGCCTCCGGGTGCCCTGCCGATTGAAGCAAAAACTATAGTCAGCAATGTTGAGACCCTTAAAAATGTTGCACGTGCGATAGAAGATAAGATGCCTGTGATCACAAAGGATATTACTGTAGCAGGTAGAGTAAATGAGCCGAAAGTATTTATGGATGTTCCGATAGGGGCATGTATAAAGGATTATATAGATGCATGCGGAGGCTATATAGAGCCGCATGGAGAGATACTTCTGGGAGGACCCTTTACAGGTAAGCATGGAGAGGAAAATGCTCCGGTAGTGAAGACTCTTGGAGGAATAATAGTTTCAATGCCGTTTATTGAAGACCACAGAAAAGTGGGATTCATAGAATGTGAGTGCGGGGCACAGTATGATCGCCTTGCCCAGGTTGCAAATGACATGGGTGCAGAGATAGTTGGCTCCGTAAAATGCAAAAGAATGAAAGAAGTTAACGGAAGATTCAGATGTGAACTTCCGGGTATATGCCCCGGACAGGCGGAAAAAGTTCTGCAGTTAAAGAAGATGGGTGCGGAGGCCGTAATTGTAGGAACCTGCGAGGACTGAACGAATACAGTATCTAAAGCAGCTCCCAGGTTGGGACTCCCGGTTTATCATACTACAGATTATGCGCTTAGGGCTGGCGGTCATAGGTTATACAGAAGAAAGAAAGATTAGGTATATTTGTAGTTTGGCATAATGCAATGTCAAAACTGCAGTATGCCGGGCTACTTTAAATATATATAAAATTTAAAGGAGGAAACTATGTCAATTACAAAAGAAACAGCTAAAGCGCATGAAAATGATCCTGCCGTATTATTCTGTAGGTTTGAAGCAGGAACTATCATTGAACCTTCAAATCTTGAAGATCCGGCAATTTTCCCGGATTTAGTAGATTCCGGTCTGCTTGAGATCGGAGAGAATACCCTTAAGATTAAAGAAGTTTTAGGTGCAAAGCTTATAAAAACTTCAGATGCACTTACACCTTTAACAAATGATTTGCTTGAAGGTGCGGCTGCAGCTTCATCAGAATCAGTTGAGGATCTTAAGGCTGAGGATAAGGCTGAAATCTCGTCTGCACCCGCACAGACAGCATCTTCAGTGTCTGCACCGGCATTTGTGTCAGCAGGTAATGGCGGAAGCGTAAGAATACATATTGGAGAGGGAAAAGATATCAATCTTGAATTTCCATTAAGTGTTGCCGCATCAATGGGTGTTGCAGCTGTTCCGGCTTTGCAGCCGGCTGCGGTATCTGCGGCAGCCGGGGGAGTACCTCAGGCTGAAGCCGGTGTTGCCGGAGGCGAAAGCAAGAAAATCGAAGGTGATGAAAGGGTTATGAGAACCCTTAAGAGAAGGCATTTAAAAATTGAAAAGGTTGAGATAGGAGACGAAACCAAGATAGAGGGTACTACTCTCTATATAAGAAAGGGAATTGAAAAAGAAGCGGTTGAAACACAGGAACTTGTAGTTTCATTGAAGCTTGATATAATCACACCCGATAAGTATAGCCAGTATTCCGAAACGATCATGGATGTACAGCCGATAGCTGCAAAAGAAGAGGGAGAACTCGGAACAGGTGTTACAAGAGTGCTTGACGGAGTTGTTATGCTGGTAACAGGTACTGATGAAGGTGGAGTACAGATAGGTGAGTTCGGATCTTCAGAGGGTGAGCTTGAAAAGAATATAATGTGGGGCAGACCGGGTTCACCTGATAAGGGTGAGATCTTTATAAAGACAGAGGTTGTAATAAAGGCACATACAAATATGGAAAGACCAGGACCTCTGGCTGCACACAGGGCTTCAGATTATATTACCGATGAGATCAGAAAGGCAATTAAAGAAGCGGATGCATCACTTATCGTTTCTGAAGAGGAGTTCGTACAGAAAAGACATTCAGGAAAGAAAAAAGTAGTTATAGTAAAGGAAATTATGGGTCAGGGTGCTATGCATGACAATCTCATACTGCCGGTTGAACCGGTTGGTACTCTTGGTGCAAAACCCAATGTTGACCTCGGAAATCTCCCTGTGGCACTTTCTCCGCTTGAAGTTCTTGACGGAGGCATACATGCCCTTACTTGTATAGGTCCGGCTTCAAAAGAGACCTCAAGGCATTATTTTAGAGAGCCGCTTGTACTTGAGGCACTTGCCGATGACGAGATAGATCTTGCAGGAGTTGTATTTGTAGGTTCACCGCAGATTAACTCTGAAAAATTCTATGTTTCAGGCAGACTTGGAATGATGATTGAAATGATGGATGCCGACGGTGCTATAATTACAACTGAGGGCTTCGGAAATAACCATATAGACTTCGCTTCACACCATGAGCAGATAGGAATGAGAGGCGTGGATGTAGTAGGTGTGTCCTTCTCAGCAGTACAGGGTGCACTTGTTGTTGGAAATAAATATATGCAGAATATGATTGACAACAATAAATCTGCACAGGGAATTGAAAATGAAATTTTAGGAAATAATACACTTTCTCCTGAAGATGCGGTTCGTGCACTTGCTATGCTTAAGACAGTTATGGTGGGTGAGAGCGTTAAAGAGGCGGAAAGAAAGTGGAATCCGAATGTTAAGCTGAACAATATTGAAGCAATTGAAAAGGCTACCGGAAAGAAAATTGTACTTGAAGATAATGAACAGGTACTTCCAAAGAGCAAAAAACGTATTGAAATATATGAAAAAGAGTAACTCTATGTAAGGCTCTGCAGAATACTTATATGTTTTTTTAGAGGCTGTTTTAATTATATGCTCTTATTTTACATGGGTTTAATTAAAAAACGGTACTATATAAAATATCCATATAAAATTTAATTAAGGAGAATATATGTATAATCTTAAATATGCTTCTACTGAAAATTATGTAGAAGGAGTTATAGTAGAGGTAAAGGACGGACTTGTAGGGATTGATCTTAAAGGAAGGATGGGAAGCTGGAGAGTGCCGGTAAGAATGGTTATAACCGACTATGAGCTTAAACCCGGACTTGAGGTTGGCTTCTTGCTTAGTTATCCTGAAGTTCTCGGTCCTGAGATTAATGAAAAATATTCTCAAAACATAGAACATAAAAGATTAAAAGAAAAAGAAATGGAGGAGAAGGAATGAGCATTACAGCAATAAAAGGGCTTCAGTCCGAAATATTTGTTCCTGTAACACCGCCGCCGGTATGGACACCTGCCACAAAACCGTTAAAAGATGCAGTTGTTGCAATTGCAACGGCAGCCGGTGTACATTTAAAGACAGATAAAAGATTTAATCTTGCAGGTGATTTTTCATTCAGAAAAATTCCCGGAGATGTAAAAGGTGAAGAATTAATGGTATCCCACGGAGGATATGATAATGGTGATGTTAATAAGGACATCAACTGTATGTTTCCTATAGAGAGACTTCAGGAAATTGCAAAGGAAGGCTTTATAAAAGCAGTTGCACCTACGCATATAGGCTTTATGGGAGGCGGCGGAGACCAGGATAAGTTTACTCATGAAACAGGTCCCGAGATAGCAAAGATACTTAAAGATGAAGGTGTGGACTATGCTCTTTTAACCGCAGGCTGAGGCACCTGCCACCGCTCTGCCGTGATTGTGCAGAGAGCGATTGAAGCAGCAGGTATTCCGACAATTATAATTGCGGCATTACCTCCTGTAGTAAGACAAAACGGAACTCCAAGGGCAGTTGCTCCACGTGTTCCTATGGGTGCAAATGCAGGTGCTCCACATGATAAAGAGATGCAGACAGCTATAGTTAAGGCTGCACTTGAGGAGTTATTAAAAATTTCAAGTGCAGGTCAGATAGTTCCTCTGCCGTATGAATATACCGCAAAGGTTTAAAATAATATTTATATACATAAATCCTATATTTTTAAGTATAAGATTTGGATAAAATATTATAAAATAAATCAAACCGTCATATAAGGAAATTTATATTATTTTAAGTAGTAGTGATTTTCATTTGTTTTTAGCACAAATTTATGATAAAATCTACTTAGAGATTTGTATCAATTACAAATCAAAAAATAATTGTATTTCCTGAGATATGGCGGTTTTTTAAATTTTGGAGGTATACTGTGGATAGTATAGAATTGAGGAGACTTGTAGTACGTTCATATCATGTAAATGAGGTTAAGATTTGTGAAAAATTTAGTTTTAACAATAAAGTCTTATGTATTGATAATTCTTGTATAGCTCCTCTTTTAGAAGATGAGCTTATAAAAAAAATTGATATAAGAATTATAAAACCGCATGAGCATGATATTGAGATAAATACAATAATGGACATAATACCTATATCGGTAAAGGCTCTTGGAAAGCTTGGAAGCGGTATAACACATACAATTACAGGGGCTTATGTTATGCTTACAGGATGTGATGAAGACGGGCGTCAGATGCATGAATTCGGGTCATCGGAAGGTATACTTAAGGAAAAGCTAAGGCTTAATATGGCAGGAACTCCTTCCTCTCAGGATATAATAATACATGTTGATGTACTTTTAAAAGGAGGGGAAGTATACGACAGACACCTGCCGCTTGCCGCATTTAGAGCCTGTGATGAGATAATAAGCCATATACGTGAGGTTTTAAGGACTCAGGATGCAAGAAGTGCCGATGAGGTTCATGAATTTTATGACAGAGTCAGGATGGGTGCAAAAAAGGTAGCCATAGTGAAACAGGTGGCAGGGCAGGGAGCCATGTATGACAACTGGCTTTTTCCGGACCAGCCCTCAGGATATAACGGTGGAGTCTCTATAATAGATATAGGCAATATGCCGATAGTTTTATCGCCAAATGAGTATAGAGACGGTGCACTTCGTTCAATGGATTAGAAAGGAGAATTTATGGGCGTAGGACCATCTACAAAGGAAACAAGTCTGCATCATTTCAGGGATCCGCTGCTTGATGTAATATCCGAGGATAAAGACCTTGATCTGCTTGGCGTAATAATAGTGGGTACACCTCAGGATAATGCTTCTAAAGAGAGAGTGGGTCAAAGGACTGCACAGCTTCTTGAAGCTATGCGTGCCGACGGATGTATAATTTCATGCGACGGTTGGGGGAATTCACACGTTGACTATGCAAATACTATAGAGGAGATAGGTATAAGAAATATACCGGTAGTAGGTATAACATTTAACGGAACTCAGGCAAAGTTTGTAGTCAGTAATAAGTATATGGATACCATAGTTGATATGAATAAATCGGAAAAGGGCATAGAAACTGAGGTTGTAGGAGAAAATACTGTTGATAAAACGGATGCAAGAAAGGCTGCTGCATTCTTAAAACTTAAGATGCGTAATAATACAAGATAGCATTAGTTAATATATTATATTGTAATATTGTATAAAAATTACTCTGTGGCAATACGGATTATTTGCTGGCTTAAAACTATATCCGGTGTTCACAGGTATTAAGTATTTTATAAATATTTTAAGGAGGAAGAATAATGATTTTTTCTAGAGGATTACATGCAATTGACTCACATACAGCAGGTGAGCCGACAAGGATTATTATAGGAGGTATCCCGAATATTAAGGGTTCAAGTATGCCTGAAAAAAAAGCTTATCTTGAAAAGCATCTTGACCATATAAGAACAGCTGTAATGCTTGAGCCGAGAGGGCATAATGATATGTTCGGTTCTATACTTACTACACCTACAAATGATGAAGCTGATTTTGGAATAATATTTATGGATGGAGGCGGTTATCTTAACATGTGCGGACATGGTACAATAGGTGCCGTTACTGCTGCGATTGAGACAGGTATGGTTGATATGGTTGAACCTGTAACAAAGGTAGTTCTTGAAGCTCCGGCAGGTATAATAAGGGCAGAGGCAAATGTTGAAAATAAAAAGGTAAAGAGCGTAGCATTTGTAAATGTTCCGGCATTTTTGTATAAAAAGGATCAGGTAGTTAATCTTGACGGAAAAGATATTAAATTTGATATTTCTTTTGGAGGCAGTTTCTTTGCAATAGTACATGCAGGTCAGTTCGGACTTGAAATTAAGCCTGAAAATACTTCAAAACTTACTGAGGCGGCACTTAAGCTCAGGGATAAAATTAATTCTACTATTGAAATTGCACATCCGACACTTTCACATATCAAGACTGTTGATTTGGTAGAGATCTATGATAAGCCAACACATCCCGAGGCAAATTATAAAAATGTTGTTATATTCGGACAGGGACAGGTTGACCGTTCACCATGCGGAACAGGAACTTCAGCAAAGCTTGCAACTCTTCATGCAAAAGGTGAGATAAAGGAAGGCGAGAAATTTGTATATGAAAGTATACTGGGTACACTTTTTTACGGCGAGATTGTAGGTACAACAAAAGTGGGCGAATATAATGCAGTACTTCCGAAGATTGCAGGTTCAGCATATATTACAGGATTTAATCATTTTGTAATTGATGAAACAGATCCTGTAAAATACGGATTTGTATTAAAATAACTGCTTGCAGTATTAGCTAAACCTTTCAATAGGCAAAGGAATTATTTAAATTTTAGGAGATAAGTATGAATATTTTAATGTTTACATCAGCAGAAGCAAAATCTACATTTCCGGTTGCGACTGTGCTTCTTGTTGTTCTTGCAATACTTGGACTTGCTTTTGCAGTAGTCTTTGTTAAAGATCTTATGGATCACAAAGATAAACTTGAAAAAGATACAAGTTTTATAGTAACTTTTATAATAGGTGCAGTTGCAAACTTCTTTGATACACTTGGAATAGGTTCATTTGCCCCTACAACATCTGCACTTAGATTTACAAAGCAGACTGAGGATAGGCTTATACCCGGTACTTTAAATGTTGCCTGCTGTATTCCGGTTATTGCTGAGGCGTTTTTATTTATAAAGGCGGTAGATGTAAGCCCGGTAACCCTTGTAGGTATGATTGTAGCTGCAACAGTAGGTTCATATATAGGTGCAGGTATAGTTTCAAAGCTTCCTACTCAAAAGGTGCAGCTTGTAATGGGAGTTGCATTATTTGTAACAGGTGTAATTTTTGCACTTCAGCTTGCCAAGTTATTCCCTTCAGGTGATGAACAATCTTTAGTTGTAGGACTTACAGGTATACAGCTTATAATAGCTATAGCTGTAAATTTCCTTTTAGGTGCTCTTATGACTGCAGGAATCGGTTTGTATGCACCATGTATGGCACTTGTATATCTGTTGGGAATGAATCCGAAGGTTGCGTTTCCTATTATGATGGGTTCATGTGCATATCTTATGCCTGTGGCTTCAATAAAGTTTGTAAAGGAAGGTGCCTATAACAGAGTGGCATCTCTTATGATTACAATTGGCGGAGTAATTGGTGTACTGGTTGCGTTCTTTATTGTTAAGAATATGCCTCTTGGAGTGCTTAAGGTTCTTGTAACAGTAGTTATTTTCTATACCTCAGTTACATTGTTTTTATCTGCTACTAGGAAAAAAGAGGGTAATAAATAATAAAATAAGTTTAAAAATCCGCTGCTTATAGATTGTATAAAACAGTTATAGGCAGGGGATTTTTTATATTTTAAGCTTTAGACAGAATATAGAATATATATTAAATATATTTATATTATTGATTTTTTTGTGTTTTGAATATATAATTTATTTAAATACAATTGATAAATAGTGTTTTATTAAAAGTTTTACAAAGCTGAATTTATCTATGGAGGATAATTTCAGATAAAAACTTAGCTTTTTCAATGTAAAATAATGTTTAAATAAGGAGGGCAGCTTCTTATTCCTGTTTCTGTGAAGATAGGAATTTATAAAAGCTTTTATAAATTATGAAAACAAGTAATATCAGAAATTTCAAATTATTTGCTTCGGAAGAAAAAAAATCTTTTGCAATAGCTTTGGTAATATGGTTGGTTATGAACCTTACCGGATGGTCCAGGCTATATTTTAAACCTACAGACGAGTTGCATATGGAATTTATTTTATTACATCTTGCATTTTTATACCTTCTTGTCCATCGTACAAAGCATTTTATAATTAATATTAAAGATGATAAATACAAGGCTGCAATATGTATAGCAGCGGTATATTTTATATTTAATATTATAATTTTATTTTTAATATGGCCCGGACTTATGAGGCACGATGATCTAATGAGCTTTTTATATACTAAATCCTATATATTATATGTATGGCAGCATTTTATTACCGGTATATATTATTTTGTCTGTCTGAAAACACTGCCATTTGCAACGGGACTTATTATAATTCAATTATATATAATAGCACTTATAACAGGATACAGCATTTCAAATATAGCTTTTGCATATGTTGAAGATCCCCGCAGGAGAAAAATTTTAATGGCAATACTTTTTTTGCCTGTAAATTTTCTTCCGGTTATGGCATATAGTCTGTCAGGATACAGGATAGCTTTATATACTTTTTTTGAGCTGTTGTTTATATCAGAAATATTAACGATAAAAAAGCAGGATAAAATTATAGGAAAGAATAAACTTGCAGATCTGACTGTATTATGTATTATGCTGGCAGTATGGAGAACAGAAGGTATATATTATATTATTTTATTTCCGATACTGTTAATATTTATAAAAGATAAAATAGAAAAAAATCTCAGTATAATGTTCTATTGTATTGTAGTAGCAGCTATTTCAGTGCTAATAGGAAAACTCAATAATATAGCTACCGGAAGCAGCAACTATTCACTTACTGCAACATTTATGCCACTTCCGGACCTTGTTCTTAATGCTGATAAGGCAAAGGACAAAGATATTTTATCTGAAATGGATAAAGTTATAGATATGAATGTAATATACCAGAATCCGGATGAAACTGCTGAGAGACTTTTTTGGGACAAAAATTTGGTAAGGAAGGAGTATTCAGATGCCGATTATAAGAAATATATGGGAGCATATTTAAAGCTTGTACTTAGATATCCTTTAAGAGCATTTAAGCCCATGTGGGATAATTTTTTAGCTTCATCAGGTATTACAACAGTTGAAAACGGATATCCGCTGCTTCGTTCAAATATTTATGTATATGACACTTTATTTGAAGAACAGTCTGAAATGGAGAGGCTTATAGACGAAAAAATAATTCCGCAGACAGCATTGTATGAATGGAGTGAGCAGCCGTCTACAAAAAATGCATGGGATGTTACAGATTCAATGTTTAAAAAACCAATTAATCAAAAATTAAGAATGGATATTATAAGGATGATAGGTGGTATTAACAGCAGAGCGAGAATTACTGTATTGTATAGAATTTTCTGGAATCTTTTTATTCCGCTTATTTTAATAATATTTTGTTTTATATATAAAATATTAAAAAGAGATTGGTTTATGGCTACTGTAATTTTAACTGTATTTGGCAGGGTTGCACTGGTATTCTTAACATCAAGTGCCACTTACCTTATGTATTATTTGCCGGCTTATATGTCTGCATACATTATGTCTTTTTTTATATTTTTTATGATGTTTTACAACAGAAGAAAACCATTAAATGAAAGTTAGATTTTATATATCGATTTTAAACCCGGGAAATATATTCAAGACGTTAATTATTGTAAAGATAATACCTTTATAGTATAATTTATGCTGTAGTTTGATGTATGGGTTATTTTTTGGAAAAAATATAAATATAAAGGGAGGAATAGTATGCTTGACATAAGATTTGTAAGAGAACATGCAGATATTGTAAGGGAGAATTTAAAAAAGAAATTTCAGGAAAAAAAACTTCCTCTTGTTGATAAGGTAATAGAACTTGATTTAAAATCAAGACAGGTTCAGAAAGAGGCTGATGACTTAAGGGCTGAAAAAAATAAAATAAGTAAAAAAATAGGCGAATATATGGCAAAAGGCAATGCTCAAGAAGCAGAAAGTGTAAAAAATAAAGTTGCCTTGATAAATGACAGGCTTAAGGAGATTGAGCCTTGTGAAAGCGAACTTGAGTTACAGATAAGGGATATAATGCTTGTACTTCCTAATATTATAGATGAAACTGTGCCTATAGGAAGGGATGATACTGAAAATGTGGAAGTTACAAGATATGGAGATCCTTTTGTACCGGATTTTGAAGTTCCCTATCATACCGATATCATGGAGAAACTTAACGGTATTGATCTTGACAGTGCAAGGAAGGTTGCCGGAAACGGTTTCTACTACTTGACTGGAGATATAGCGAGACTTCATAGTGCAGTACTTTCATATGCAAGAGATTTTATGATAGACCGTGGTTTTACATATTGTGTACCTCCTTTTATGATACGGTCTGAGGTCGTAACAGGCGTTATGAGCTTTAGTGAGATGGAGGCAATGATGTATAAGATAGAAGGCGAAGATTTGTATCTTATAGGTACAAGTGAACATTCAATGATTGGAAAATTTATAGATACAATCAATGATGAAGAAAAACTTCCATATACACTTACTTCATATTCTCCATGTTTCAGAAAAGAAAAGGGCGCACATGGTATAGAGGAAAGAGGGGTATATCGTATACATCAGTTTGAAAAACAGGAGATGATAGTTATATGCAGGCCTGATGAGTCAAGAATGTGGTTTGATAAATTATGGCAGAATACAGTTGACTTTTTCAGAAGTCTTGACATACCGGTGAGAACGCTTGAATGTTGTTCAGGTGATCTCGCAGATCTTAAGGTTAAATCATATGATGTTGAGGCATGGTCTCCTCGTCAGAAAAAATATTTTGAAGTGGGAAGCTGCTCAAATCTTACAGATGCACAGGCAAGAAGACTGAGAATAAGGGTTAAGTGCCAGGATGGAAGCAGATATTTTGCACATACTTTAAACAATACAGTAACCGCTCCTCCAAGGATGCTTATTGCATTGCTTGAGAATAATTTAAACAGAGACGGTAGTGTGAGAATTCCTGAGAAGCTTAGACCTTATATGGGAGGGCAGGAGCTTATAAAATAGCATTTGCATTGAATCATTTTAAGTTGTTATAAATACAGATGATAAAGAAAGAGCTTGAATTATGGCAAAAATAGATATGGATATCCCTGTCGTTGAGATGGACGGAGATGAGATGACAAGAGTTTTATGGGCACTTATAAAGGAACATCTTATATGTCCTTATGTCAATCTGAAAAGTGAATATTATGATCTAGGACTTAAAAATCGTGATTATACAGATGATCGGGTTACATGGGAGGCAGCAATGGCAGCTAAAAGATATAAGGTAGCAGTAAAGTGTGCCACTATAACTCCAAATGCCCAGAGAGTTAAGGAATATAACCTTAAAAACATGTGGAAAAGCCCAAATGGCACTATAAGGGCTGTGCTTGACGGTACCGTATTCAGAAGTCCTATAATAGTTAAAGGAATACAGCCATATGTAAGAACATGGAAAAAACCTATAAGTATAGCAAGGCATGCTTACGGTGATATTTATAAAAATGTTGAGCTTTATACCCGGAAAGGAGCAAAGGCGGAGCTTGTAGTCAGCTATGAGGACGGCAGGCAGGAAAGAAGACTGATACATGAATTTGACTGTCCGGGCATAGTACAGGGAATACATAATATTGACAGTTCAATTGAAAGTTTTGCAAGGAGCTGCATGAATTATGCTCTTGATAAAGGGGAAAATCTTTGGTTTTCAACAAAAGACACTATATCTAAGCAATATGATCATCATTTTAAAGATATATTTCAAAAAATATATGATGAAGAATACAGCATAAAATTTCAGGAAAAAAACATAGAATATTTTTATACCCTTATAGATGATGCTGCTGCCAGAGTTATAAAATCTGATGGCGGATTTATATGGGCACTTAAAAATTATGATGGTGATGTCATGAGTGATCTTATATCCTCCGCTTTTGGCTCACTGGCAATGATGAGTTCTGTTCTTGTGTCGCCTGAAGGAGTATATGAATATGAGGCGGCACATGGGACTATACAGAAGCATTATTATAGATATCTAAATGGAGAGAGCACCTCAAGCAATTCTGTTGCCACAATTTTTGCATGGAGCGGTGCATTAAAAAAGAGAGCTGAACTGGACGGTATCAGCGAGCTTTTAGAGTTTTCAAAGAAACTTGAAAAGTCGGTGCTTTTAACTATTGAATCCGGCATGATGACAGGCGATCTGGCAGGTATTTTTACGGGAGACATCAAAAAAATACTTAATTCAGAGGAATTTATAACTTCAATCAGGCATAATCTTGAAAAGATATTGTAGCTGCCTGATTTAAAATTTTAAATCAGGCAGTAAATGATGTAGGTCAGGTGAGTATCCTGAAGTTTTTGTAAACCTCCAAACCGGTATAAAGAAAGCTTTATCCGGTTTGGAGGTTATTTTTTAACTTCATGAAGTTTATTTGAAGGATTTATACTCATTGACCAGTTATTATGGTATATTACAAATCCGGGTGCTGTACCGTTTACTTTCTTAATATTTTTTCTTCTGACATAATCAACCTCAACTTTTGAATTTTTTCCTGATTTTGAATAGTATGCGGCAAGACCTGCCGCTTCTTCAAAGGTTTTGTCAGTAGGTTCCTTTCCTTCACATTTGATTATAACATGTGAACCGGGCACTCCCTTTGCATGAAACCACCAGTCATCAGAAACAGCCTTTTTAAAAGTGATTTCTTCATTTTGATAATTATTTTTTCCCACGAATATATCAAATCCGTCTGAAGATATAAAATGAAGCGGTTTTGATTTTATTTTAATATCTTTAACACTGCTTCTTTTTTTAATGTAACCATATTGGACAAGTTCATTTTTAACTTGTAAAAGGTCATCATCATCTTCCGAAAGGTCGAGTGATACTAAGATTGAGTTAAGGTGTTCTATATCTGAACGGGTTTTTTTAATTTCAGATGAAAGTGCTTCTTTTGTTCTTTTAAGCTTTGAATATTTTTCATAATAATTAACTGCATTTTCTGATGCAGACATAGTACTATCCAGTGGTATGGATATTTCGTTGTCATTATCATAATAATTTTTGCATATTAAAATATCTTCTCCGCCTTTAAGATCGTATAAATAAGTATTTATAAGGTCTGCATAAATTTTGAATTTTTCCTTTTTATCACTGTCTATAATCTGCTTTTCCTGAAGAGCGTATTTTTTATTGTTTTTTTCAAGCAGGCTGTTTATATGACGTCTTAATTCGGCAGTTTTCTGCCTTATACGTTCATATCTGCTTTTTTGAGAGTAATAATCATATAAAAGACTGCTTATACTTGTGTAAATAACTGTTTCATAAACAGGTGATTTAAATGAACTTAAATTAAAAGATGCAAATTCGACAGGAACCCCATTTTTATATATAATCCGGGGATAAAATACGGATTGTTTTACATCATCAAGCAATATATTAAATATATTGTAAATATGCGTTATTGTATCCGTATCAAATGAATCACAGGCAGCTTCACTGTTTATACCGCATCTTAAACAAATTTCATCTGAACAAAGAGGGCTTATTCCTGAAAAAGACATATAAAGTGTTTTACCCAGATTCTGTTTGGAGTTTCTAAGTAAAACTGAAAATTCTTCAAAACATGTACTTAACGGTTCTGCTTTTTTAAGTGATTCAGGTAAAAAATAACTTCTGCCCGGGAGAACCTCTCTTAATGAACTTAAATGTGAGGGAATACGTTTTATACTGTCAAGTATTTTGTCAGATAAATCTGTAAATATTATATTTGAGTGTTTTCCCATAAGCTCAATATATAGCTTTTTATGGCATATATCACCAAGCTCGTCAAAATGTTCAAATATAATTTCAACTATCCTCTCAAGACCCTGCTGTTTTATAGAGATAATACGGGCATTTCCGATATGTTTCCTTAAAAGCATACAGAAAGCCGGTGCAGTTGAGGGATTTTTTTTGATTTCATCAGTCAGATACATAAGTGGCAGTGAGGGGCTTGCCGATATAAGGAGCTTATAGTTTTGTGAATTGTTTTTTATATTAAGTATTATCTCATCACTCTCAGGCATTGATATTTTTGATATTCTGCCTCCTGTAAGTTTTGAATTGAGTTCAAAAACCAGATTGGCTGTTACTATACCGTCAAAAGCCATAGATGCCTCCATTTGCTGTATTTTTATAATCTGAACATGTATGTCTGTAATATTTTCTTGATTTATGAACCTGCTGAATCAGGTATTTCCGGTTTAAACATTGCAGGTACTTTATGCTATTCTTATGCTATGTATGCTTGTATTCATGCACAATCGACCAATGAATGATGATTTTATTATCGTTTCATTAGAACTGTATATTTGTAACAATATAAATATGCAAAAATAATAGTATAAAATTCAAGGTAGGGATCATTATAACTGATTTTTAGTAAAAATGCCATACATAGATATATGGACAAAGAGACAGTTTAAAGGTATATTAATATTGTAACAAAAAAACCTATAACGCATGGCGGTGAATATGCCGGAAAATATTACTTGTTGCATATATTTGCCTGTATTTATGGTAAAAATATAGTTTAATCAAACAGCAAATATGTCGGAAGGTATTAATATTTATATAAGGAGAGGAAGATGAAAGTGATAAGAGAAAAGTTTCAGAATGAATTTAAAACAAAAAGCTTTAGAAGCAGGATGTTAAAAACAGCAGTCGTACTTTTTACAGCATGTATACTTGCTGTTTCGGCATTATCGGGTTGTTCACAAAACAATAAAAATAATGCTGATTCGATGAATGATACTGCTAAAAAGGACGGACAGACTGAGAATGGGGTACTTTATATAAAAAAAGACGGTCTGTATGAGCATAGTTTTTCAAATAATACAAATAACCTTTTGTACAGGACTTATAACTTTAATAAAATGGATACAAATGGTCCTGCCGCACAGTATTCACAAGATGGAAAATATCTATATTATCTTGAACGTTCTAATTCAGGCAATACATTAAAGGTTATGGAACCCGGTAAAGAAGGTAAAAAGTCTGATAAGGCTGAATCAAACAATAAGGATCAGGAGGATAACAGCCGGGAAAACAATGTAATTGCTTCTGATGTTGAGGATTTTAGGATATTAAAGGGTGGAGAGATATTATATAAAAAGTCTTCAGAAGGCGGCTTATACATATATAGAGATAATGATTCCGATAAAATTTCAGGATATGTTGAGGAGTATTTTTTAAATAAAGATGAGGACCTTATGCTTTTTTATACTGATAATACCGGTTCCGATATTTATAAAGAAAAATCTTACTATAATTCAATGATTGCTGGCATTGAACCATGCGAAACAGGTACACTTTATTATTATGATCTTAAAAATAATGAAAAGGGCAGAGAGAAGATACAGGACGGCATACTGACAGGAAGCATTAAATATTCACAGGACTTTAAAATTGTATATTATATTAAAAAAGAAGAAGACAAACAGGTTCTCTATTGTATAAAAGGGCTTAAAGAAAGTGCTAATAATACAGTTGAGCCTGAGCTTATAGCACAGGGAGATATTATAAATAATCTGTATGTAGATTCTGAAACAGGCAATTTTTATTACCAGATAGAGGAGAAAGATGACAGGTTATATGATTTGTTTATAGATGATGATATGACTACTGATATTGAAAATCCTGCAAAGCCTCAAATAAGTGAGGAAGATAAAAAAAATATGTTTGAGACGAAGAAAGTTATATCTGATAAGGAACTTAAGGAATATGCTCTACTAAATATGGAGGAAGAATTCAGAAAATCTCTTAAAGAAAAATTTAAAATATTTCATTTCGGTGCTGTGTTCTATTATAACACAAGTGAATCAAAGAAGCTTTCTGATAATGCATATATGTATATACCCAAGTATGAACGTGTTGAAAATACTATAAAAAACAATACGGTTTTTTTTGATGAAATTGATGTCAACAATATTGAAAAAATAAAGTTGTCTGAAGCCTTTAGCGATTATTTAAATTGTCTTAATAAGAAGATGAATTATTCATCAGATGATGAATATAAAAAAGCTGATAAAGAAGATAATGATAAAGCAAAGGAATTAGATATAGATAAACTGATATATGAGTATTATCATGAAAGACAAAGTCCTTTAGGAGAATATTTTTATTATAGAAAAACAGATAAAAAGGACAAAGAAGAGGCACTTGAAGAAGAACGCAGGAAGCATGGAACATCCTCAGACTACGGTGATGACAATAGCCTGTATGAATATGGCAAAGATGAATACGACAGTTTATATGATGATGATATTTATGATTATGACAGTGCTTACTATGGCTGGAGTTACAGTGATACTTCAGACGATATTGCGGATGAGTTTTTTTACGTACTAGGTATTATACGTAAAAAAGTATTTAATACATGTTTTGTATCAGGTGATGAGGTTTACGGTTTTAATCTGGACAATGATTATATAATTGATGTATGTGTTGACAATGAAAATAAAAAAGTTTACTTTAGGAGATTTAGTGATGAGAGAGTAAAAATGTTAAAAGAACTCAGCACATTTAATGAATACTTTTTTAAAATGGAATCCGAGGGTCTGGATTATAAGAAAATTTATTTAGTTCCTATGGAGTTTTGTAAGGCTGATCTGTCTGAAAGTAAGGTTGATAATTTTGAACTTATGGATGATGAGGTCAGCAGCATAAGCGGTGTATATGGCGGAAAGATTTACTATATGAAAGATGAACTTAATAATGACTATGAATATTCTTTTAATGGTACACTTTATTGTGACGGTAAGAAGATAAGACCTGATATAGACAATATCATTGTAAATGACGGTACAATTTATTTACAGACTGAAAGCGATAGAGGAATTAATGCAACTTACAGCCTTTATAAACTTGATGCTGATAATAAAGCGGAAAAGATAGCAGCAGATGTTTATGATCATAAAATTCTTAGTGATAAAAGTGTAGTTTATGTGAATAACTATAACAAGAATAGGAATAAAGGGGATTTAAAATTATGGAAAGACAAAGATCATAATGAATTGCTTGATAAGGATGTGGTTAGTTTAATTGGTGGCGAACGTAATTATTATTATGATTTTAGAGACTTCTATTAAGTGTTAAATCAGATAAAGCCTGTTAATAAATATATGACTTTATTCTTGTTGAAACCTTTTAGTATAGAGCTGTCGTTTAACGAGTTTTTTTCTTTGCGGCAGCTCTATATTTTGCTTATTGTACATTTAATAAAAATTTTATACAATTATATTGTGCACATAGACGAATTTGCTTTTAAAGTCATATTTATTGTATTTTCTTCTTGACTTTAATCTGTTATATGCTATCCTTTATATAAGATATTTGATTGTTTCAGATATACTTGCAACCCATATAATTTTGGTAAATTATGAACTGTCTATATGGCAGTTTGCCAAATTCAAAGCAACTTACAAATAATATACTTTAATTTTTAAGGAGGAATTTTACTATGTACAAACAAATTGAACTTGCTTACGGTTTTAATGCACTTGAACCTTATATTGATGCACTTACTATGGAAACACATTATACAAAGCATCATGCGGCATATACAAATAACTTGAATGATGCTTCACAAAAAGCGGGAGTTGATGGAAAAGAAATCACAAAACTGCTTGCAGAGCTTGATTTAATTGCGGATGAAGGACTTAGAAAGGCTATAAGAAACAATGGAGGCGGCTTCTATAATCATAACCTTTATTTTGATATAATGGCTCCAAACGGTGCCAAAGAACCGCAGGGCAAGCTCGCAGAAGCTATAAATAAGGAGTTTGGAAGCTTTGAAGCTTTTAAAGAAAAGATAAGTGCCGCAGGCGCAGGACAATTTGGTTCAGGCTGGGCATGGCTTTCAAGTGATAAAAACGGAAAGCTTTATGTGTCTGCAACACCAAATCAGGATAATCCAATCATGGAAGGAAAAGGGCTTATACCTGTATTAGGTATAGATGTATGGGAACATGCTTATTACCTTAAGTATAAAAATCTTAGAGGAGATTATATAAAGGCTTTCTTTAATGTAGTTGACTGGAATAAGGTTTCAAAAAATTATGAAAATGCATTAGCTTAAATATATCGTATATACTTTTTAATATAAGGACCGGTTTTCTGTGTGAAACCCGGTCCTTATTATAATGCTCTTATATAATATTTAAATTATTCTATCTATATGATAATGATAAATATTTATCTTTATATTTTTATAATTATTTTAAGTACACATATATTTTAGTGGGTAAAATATAAGGAGTCTGCTGAAATGATATTATTAAAACTTTTATAATATTGCCTTACTTGCAATGTTGGAGTATACTGTTATCGTTCGTTTCAAATGATAGAAACACGGCAATTTTGCATATTTTATACAATTTTTAAAAACTGAAAGGAATTTATATAAATATGACGAAAATCAGAACCAGATTTGCACCAAGTCCTACGGGCAAGATGCATGTCGGCAATCTGCGTACCGCATTATATGCCTATCTTATAGCAAAACATGAAGGCGGAGAGTTTATACTTCGTATTGAAGACACTGATAGAGAAAGGCAGGTTGACGGTGCAGTTGATATAATATATAGAACTATGGAGAAAACAGGACTAATACATGATGAAGGTCCTGATAAGGATGGAGGATGTGGTCCTTATGTTCAGAGCGAGAGACATAAGGCAGGTATGTACCTTGGGTATGCAAAGCAGCTTATAGAAAAGGGAGAGGCATATTATTGCTTTTGTGATGAAAAAAGGCTTGAAAAGCTTAAAAGCAGTGTTGGAGATGAGGAAATCTTTGTATATGATAAGCATTGTTTGGGGCTTTCAAAAGCGGAAGTTGAAGCTAATTTAAAATCGGGCATGCCTTATGTTATAAGGCAGAATAATCCGAATACAGGAACTACAACTTTCCATGATGAGATATATGGAGATATAACTGTTGATAATAAAGAGCTCGATGATATGGTACTTATAAAATCAGATGGTTATCCGACTTATAATTTTGCAAATGTGGTTGACGACCATCTTATGGGGATAACTCATATTGTAAGAGGAAATGAGTATCTTTCATCATCACCTAAATATAACAGACTTTATGAAGCATTCGGTTGGGAGATACCTGTATATATACATTGTCCTACTATAACCAATGAGGAGCATAAAAAACTTTCAAAAAGAAGCGGGCATGCTTCATTTGAGGATTTAATAGAGCAAGGGTTCAGTGCAGAGGCGATTGTAAATTTTGTAGCACTTCTTGGATGGTCGCCTGAGGATAATCAGGAGATATTTTCAATGCAGGAACTTATAAAGGCTTTTGATTACAGGCATATAAGTAAATCTCCGGCAGTATTTGATATGGTAAAGCTTAGGTGGATGAATGGTGAGTATTTAAAGGCTATGGATGAAGAGAGATTTTTTGCTATGGCAGAGCCTTACATAAACGAAGTCATAAAAAAGCCACTTGACAGGGAAAAGATAGCAGCTATGGTGAAGACAAGAATAGAGGTGCTTACTGAAATAGCTTCACACATAGATTTCTTTGAAAAACTGCCTGAATATGATATATCCATGTATATACATAAAAAGATGAAAACTGATGCCGCTTCCTCGCTTAAGGTGCTTGAGGAAACATTTGTACTGCTTAAAGAAATGGACGATTATACAAATGATTCACTGTATAGTAGGCTGCGTGAATATGCAGAAAGCAATAATTATAAAATAGGTTTTATAATGTGGCCTTTAAGGACTGCACTTTCAGGCAGGCTTATGACTCCCGCAGGTGCTACTGAAATTATGGAAATACTTGGTAAAGAAGAAAGTCTTGAGAGGATAAAAATTGGTATTGGTAAGCTTAAAACAGCATAACGGCACTATCAGAAACTATTTGAAAAGTAATACAGTTATGATTAAATATGTAACAAGTATAAACTGCTGCATATATAAGGCACAAAGATATGCTACAGCTTACTAAAAATCAGGAGAAGGCAGTTACCTATGGTAATGGTCCTCTTATGGTAATTGCAGGTCCGGGTTCAGGGAAAACTTTTGTAATTACAATGAGAGTAAAGTATCTTATAAAGAACCTTAAGGTAAAACCGAAAAGCATATTGGTACTTACTTTTTCAAGAGCGGCGGCACTCCAGATGAAGGAGAGGTTTATAGAATACACATCAAAATCTTCTTATATTGACACGGTTTATGACGGAGTTACATGGGGAACATTTCATGCCGTATTTTTTTCTATGATTAAGGCTGTCTATGGCTATAATGCAGCTCAGGTACTTAATGAAGATGAAAAATACAATATTATAAAAGTGCTTTTAAAACAGTATGAACCTGATATGGAAGAACTTTCGACTCTTATATCGCAAATAATACAGGAAATTGCACTTATAAAGCAGGAGATGATTGATATAAGGTATTACTATTCAAAATCGTGTGCGGCAGATGTTTTTAGAGAAATTTACAAAGGCTATGGAAAAAGGCTTGCTTTTATAAAGAAAATTGATTTTGAAGATATGCTTTTGATGGCTTATGAGCTGCTGCTAAAAAGGCAGGATATAAGGAAAGCATATAATGAGAGATTTAAGTATATACTTGTTGATGAGTTTCAGGATATTAATCGTATACAGTATGAAATTGTAAGGATGCTTGCAGGAAACAGTCAAAATCTTACAGTTGTGGGAGATGACGATCAGTCTATTTATGGTTTTAGAGGTGCAAGACCTGAGATTATGCTTGGTTTTAAGAATGATTATCCAAATTCGGAAACTATACTGCTTGATATCAATTTCAGATCCGGTATTCACATAGTAAATTGTGTACAAAGATTTATATCACATAATAAAAAACGCTTTAAAAAGGAAGTTTTCGCCTCAGAAAGAGAATCAAGACCTCCTGAAATTATAGAATATAACAGCCCTATGCATCAGTTTAAGTCAATTATTCAGGATATAAAAGGATATATCAAATCGGGTTGGTGCTATGATGATATAGCAGTACTTTATAGGATAAATATACAGCCTAGGCTTCTTACAAAATTTTTTATGGAGGAAAATATCCCGTTTACTATAAATGATACCGTTCCGGATTTATATTCGCACTGGATTTCAGAAGATATAATATCTTATATTAAGGTTGCAAACGGTATTGCCGGTTTAAATGACTGGTTAAGGATAATAAATCATCCGAACAGATATATAAAGAGAGAGGCTTTAAGAGGATCAGATTCATGCTCATGTATTAAACAGCTGTATTCATATTATTCAGATACGGAATATATGATTAAAAGAATTAGTGAATTAGAGCATAATATTCGTGTAGTAAAGAGCTTAAGTACGGTAAGAGCAATTAAATACATAAGAGGTGCAGTGGGTTATGATGATTTTATAAGAGAGTATGCTTATGACAGAGGTATAGACGATTATGATTTTTTGAATATTCTATCTGAGCTTGAAGAAAGCAGTTCAGGTTTTAAGACTTTTAAAGACTGGTTTAAATATATAGATGATTATCGAATACAACTTGCAAACAGCTCCGGCTTAATAAAAACAAAAAAAAGCGGCGGTGTAAGTCTTATGAGTTTTCATTCTTCAAAAGGACTTGAATATAAAATAGTCTATATAATTGATGTAAACAAGGGGATCATGCCATATAAAAAGGCGGTATCAAAGGATGAACTGGAGGAAGAAAGAAGGATGTTTTATGTAGCAATGACAAGAGCTAGAGACAGACTTTTTTTATGTACCTGCAAAAGGGGATTTAACGGAAAAAATGAACCTTCTATATTTTTAAATGAATTAAAACAGTAAATTTGTAGACACTGATATTTAGATGCAGTGTGTTTAGAAAGGAATTTTATGAGCGATAAATATGATAAAGGCGATTTGTTTGAGGGTGATGAGCTTACTGTAACAATTAAGCTTGAGGATAATACTGAAATTGAATGTATAGTGCTTAATATATTTGAGGTTGATACGAGAGAGTATATAGCGGTTCTGCCTGAAGATGAAGAATGTGAAGATGTGTATCTTTATAGATATACACAGAAAGATGACGGGGAACCTGAACTGACGAATATAGAAAGCGATGAGGAATATGAGGCTGTAGTTGATGCATTTGAAGAAATACTTGATATGCAGGAATTTGAAGAATTTCTTTCAGAAGATGACGACTTTAAAGATTGAAGTAAATTTAATTCGTAAAAAGCTGATTTTATTTTACAAAAAAACCAGCCCTCATTTAAGAAAAGGGTTGGTTTTTTGTCTATACATTAAATCTAAAAAGTATCACATCTCCGTCTTTTACAACATATTCTTTGCCCTCAAGTCTCATAAGACCTTTGTCTTTTGCCGCTGCCGATGAACCGCAGTCAATAAGATCCTGAAAATTAATTACCTCCGCTCTTATAAAACCTCTTTCAAAATCACTGTGAATTTTTCCTGCAGCCCCGGGAGCTTTTGTTCCTTTTTTTATAGTCCATGCCCTTGTTTCATCTTCGCCCGATGTTAAAAAACTCAAAAGTCCTAAAAGATCATAGCTTGCAGATATAAGCTTATCAAGCCCTGATTCCTTTATACCCAATGCTTCAAGATATTCCGATTTTTCATCATCATCCAGCTGTGCAATTTCTTCTTCTATTTTAGCACAAACTAAAAAAACCTTTGAAGATGTTTCTGAAGCTAATTTTCGTACTTCCTTAACGTATTTATTGTTTTCTCCTTCATCAATTAAATCGTTTTCAGCTACATTTGCAGCATAAATTACAGGCATATAGGTTATAAGCCCCAGTGAAGATACAAAATCGCTTATTTCATCATCGTCAGTTATAAATATCTTTGCAGGCTTTCCAGATTCAAGTATATCCTTAAGCTCTTTCATAATATCAAGCTCTTTTTTTAGTTTTTTATCATTGACAGCGGATTTTGCAGTTTTTGCAATGCGCCTTTCAAGTATCTCAATATCAGCAAATATAAGTTCAAGATTAATTGTTTCTATATCACGTATAGGATCAACTGTACCATCGACATGTACTACATTCTCATCCTCAAAACATCTTACTACATGAACTATGGCATCACATTCACGTATATTGGAAAGAAATTGATTGCCAAGTCCTTCACCTTTGCTTGCACCTTTTACCAGACCTGCTATATCTACAAAATCAATTACTGCAGGTGTTACTTTTTTTGATTTATATAAATCTCCAAGCAGCTTAAGTCTTTTATCGGGTACGGCAACCACCCCTACATTAGGATCAATAGTACAGAAAGGGTAATTTGCTGCAGCTGCACCTGCTTTTGTAAGGGAATTGAATAATGTGCTTTTTCCTACATTTGGAAGCCCTACAATTCCAAGCTTCATTATATTTCCTCCATGAATCTAATATATTTTTAAGATATTGTATCATATAGGTGTGATTCTTTCTATGCTATTTTTAAATGAGTATGTTTAAATGTATTTTTTACCACAACTACATATATGGTGGATACGGATGTAAGTATGCAGATATAGTGCTTATAATCAAGTTATATAATTATCATTTAAAATAGTTTACAAAATAATTAAAAAGTGCTTGACAAAACAAGTCTATACGGCTAAAATAACAAAGCACCTTACGGAGAGGTATCGAAGTGGTCATAACGAGGCGGTCTTGAAAACCGTTTGTCC